>Ga0007849_1000116_pt1 | contig 7548 bp, 9 predicted proteins | sample CryBogCBH13Jun08_FD_54975 | JGI IMG/M metagenome (GOLD analysis project Ga0007849, IMG submission 54975) | Freshwater microbial communities from Crystal Bog, Wisconsin, USA - CBH13Jun08 | ecosystem: Environmental > Aquatic > Freshwater > Lake | place: Crystal Bog, Wisconsin, USA | collected... | reverse complement strand
GGCGGTGATATTGAGGAAGCACAACAGTTTGATGACAAAGATTCCAAGCGCTTCTTTATGCGCGTTAGCTTTAGCTGCTCAGTCGATGCACAAACTTTAAGAAAAGGTTTTGTAGAAATTGCCAAGCGCTTCGAACTTAATTGGGATCTACGTGCTGTGAAAGATCTCAAGCGCGTATTGATCATGGCCTCTAAATTAGATCATTGCCTAGTCGATCTACTCTACCGCTGGCGCATTGGCGAATTACCGATGATTATTTGTGGAATCGTCTCCAATCATCCACGCGAAGTTTACTCGAGCATCGACTTTGCTGACATTCCGTTTTATCACCTGCCAGTGACACCAGAGACTAAACCAGCACAAGAAGCCAAGCTATTAGATATCGTCGCTGACTCCAAAGTGGATATGGTGATCTTGGCACGCTATATGCAGATTTTGTCTGACGACTTATCTACCAAATTATCTGGTCGCTGCATTAACGTACACCACTCTTTCTTGCCCAGCTTTAAGGGTGCCAAACCATATCATCAGGCCCATGCACGTGGCATCAAGCTGATTGGTGCGACAGCGCACTTTGTCACGAGCGATTTAGATGAGGGTCCAATCATTGAACAAGACGTCACCCGCGTCACCCATGGCGATACACCGGAAGATTTAGTTCGTAAAGGTCGTGACTTAGAGCGCACTGTTTTATCTCGTGCCCTACGCTACTACTTGTATGATCGCGTCTTGATTAATGGTACGACTTCTGTTGTCTTCTCAGACTAAGCAAGTTACCCATTAGAGATTTAAGGCCGGACCCCTGGAGTTTCCAGGGGCATGCCTCTAGCGCGCCACATCAGAAACAACTCTAGCTGCGCCATCTCTGGAGAGCCGTACTCAAACTGTTGTGCCCTAACTCCGCTCATACAGTTGCGTAATCTGCGTTGCAAGGAACCTAGGTTTTGCCATTCAAGGCGATAAATAGGATATGCCGTAGGGTGACCCTGCGGTATGGAGCTCCCACCCAACTTCAATCCAGCCCGATCCTCATGGCACTGTGCACAAGACAGATTGAGTTGGCCCATTCTGGTATCAAACCACTGACGGCCTTTTTGCAAAGAGGCTTTATTTGTTGGTGTTTCTTCAACGGCAATTGGCATGCCCTTTGATTGGGTTGCTACAAATACAGTTAAAGCTAATAACTCTTTACTCTCATATGCCAATCGAGGGGCATGTTGCCTCGTAACCCGACACTGATTGATTTGGCCCTCAAGTGTTTGGAGTTTTCCTTGAACCATCTTAGGAAATTGGACTGCAACCCCACGCATTGCAGTCTTTGACTCGCCATGGCAAGAGGCGCAAGAAATATTGCGCTTACCAACCCTCTCCTGCCAAAGACTTTGACCATCCATCACCCAAAATTGAGCTGGATTTAAGTTTGGGTCATCTTGCATCGCCTGATTCTCTGGCGTCATCAGTTCATAGCTAGATTGCCGAGCGGCAAAGCTCGTAGCTGGGCATAGGATCGCCAGCAGGAGTGCAAATACTGAAAGTAATTTCACGTAACAGTGATTTGGCTTTGATTCACTGCCTCATAAGCTCCGTCACCTTGCCACTCAAATTGCAAGGTGCCAGACTCTGTAGCAATGGTGGTGAAGACGATCAAAGGATTAGCTCCAGTGCCCGGATGAAACTCTGCTTTAAACACTTCCACTCCGTTATAGCGGCAAGTGAAGAAACGAATAATGTCACGCGGCACAAGTTTGCCAGCCTCCGTATACCGAAAACCTGTTTCCATATCATGCTGAGCAATCGCGCGGATTTCAATAACGGAATCTTTCTTTGCTTGTGCAGGCATCGTGATCGATGTACGGGAAGTCTTACTCATATTGCCTCCGTACAAGCTGAGAGTGTCACCAAAGTCTCTGCGTATCCCTGCCAAAAACTGCCATCACTCATTTGAGCAATCGCCCATACTCGCTGGGTCTCTGCCAGGCGCACACGCGTCGTGATATTGGCCGTTCCAGAGCGTGGCGTCAAAAAGGCGCTAAAGATATTAGGCAGAGGATTACCTTCCGCAATCACATGAATGGCTTTAACATAATCCTGAGCTGTCATTGGACTCTCTACGCTCACCTTTAAGACTACAAGATTACCGTTTTCCACCAAGGGTGGAATGACCAACTTGACGCGTCCATCTTTTGGTACTTGTGAACCCACAATTTTTGTAATTGCTTCCATGGCCTCGGGCTTCTTGGCAAACACCAAGACTGGATTTAACCAAGTCCCAATACCGAGAAGACTAAATACCGATAGCCAGCGACGGCGAGGATACGTGTGCTTATTCATGATTGATACATTCACTGAACATTCTTTTGATTTAAATTGACCAGAAAGGCCACAACATCCTCGATTTCTTGGGCACTCAAAATCGTTTGTCCGGCAAACTTTGCTGCCACACGATTCAGATTCTCGGTTTTGTAATACGCAGGCATGATGGTGTCACGATCAAAGCGGCTTGGGTCCACAATGCGCGCGCGCAATTGACCTGCAGATAATTTAGCGGCACTCTCTCCAAGCTCTGGCGCCAAGTTTCCCTGAAAACGCTCTTCTGGAAAAGGGCCGCTGTGGCATAGCAAACATAAACCTGTTTGTCGGCTGGCAACGATCGCTCTACCTCTTACTGGGTCGCCTGCAGAAGCAGTAAGGGACTCGACTTGCGAATCCCTTACCAAAACCTGTGCGTGTACTGGAGCAATGAAACTGAGGATGCTGAGCAAAAAAGCTGCTGGCGCATACCTCATTCCCATCGAGCCAATTTCAAGTAGGTTTAATTAAACCAACTTGATGCCACTGTTTTTCAACGGTACTGTACGCAAACGTTTGCCAGTAGCGCGATAGATTGCGTTCAACACGGCTGGCGCTGCTACAGCAATCGTTGGCTCACCAACACCGCCCCACTCTTTGCCGCCACCCTGAATGATGATGGTTTCTACTTTTGGCATCTGAGCGAGTCGAATTGAGTTGAAGGTGTCAAAGTTCTTTTGAACAACGGCGCCATTCTCGAGAGTAATTTCTTCTTCAAAGAGGGCGGATAGACCGTACACAAATGAACCTGAAACCTGACGGGAGATCTGCGCTGGGTTTACTGCATAGCCAGGATCCGTTGCCGCAACAATGCGATGAATCTTCACTTCATTCCCATTCTTCACAGACAGCTCACAAGCAGCAGCGACATAGCTACCAAAAGAACGCATCTGGGCTACGCCCCGGAAGACTCCTGGAGCAGCAGGCTTAGTCCAGCCAATGCCATCAGCAACCGCATTGAGAACTGCTACTGCACGTGGGAACTCTTGCATATGCTTGCGACGGAACTCCACTGCATCCATACCAGTAGCTTCAGCCAACTCATCCATAAAGGTTTCGATAAAGACTGCATTTTGGTTCACGTTCACGCCACGCCAAAAACCTGGCGGCACGTGCGTATTGCGCATCGCATGATCGATATTTAAGTTTGGAAAACTGTAAGTGATGCCATGCTCGCCACTAGGCTCAAGACCTTGAAAGCTCAATGGATCTTTACCTTTATTAGCAGCAACCACCGCAGGACGCACAGCTGCCAAAATGGATTGGCCAGATAAACGCATGTTCAAGCCAGTCACATTCTTCTTATCATCGATAGCAGCAGTCATTTTGCACATCATCACGGGGTGATAGCGACCTTGCGTCATATCCTCTTCGCGAGTCCAGATCAACTTAATCGGCGTACCAGGTAATTGCTTAGCAATGTTGACTGCTTGGGTTGTGTAATCTTGGAATGCACCCCTACGACCAAAGCCGCCGCCAAGGTTCACCTTATAAACGTTGCAGTTTTCAGCAGGCAAGCCAGAAGCAGCGATCACCGCTGCCAAAGAAGCCTCACCGTCTTGGGTTGGTACCCAAGCCTCACAACTCGTTGGCGTCCACTTAGCAGTTGCTGTTTGTGGCTCCAAGGTTGCGTGGTTCAAGAATGGATAGAAATACGTTGCCTCAATGGTTTTGGATGCGCCTGATAAAGCCGCCTTCACATCACCGTTAGTATTGTGTGCAAATGCGTCATCCGCTGTAAGACCTGCTTCAAGCATCTTCTTAATCGAAGCGCTAGACACATTGCCATTAGCACCGTTATCCCAAACGATATTGACTGCATCCAAAGCTGTCTTAGCCTGCCAGAATGTTTCGGCCACTACCGCTACAGCCGTCTCACCTACTGGCAANACTTTCTTAACACCCTTCATGCTTTGCGCCTTAGTAGCATCAAAGCTCTTCACCTTGCCACCAAAGACTGGGCACTCTTTAATATTGGCAACCAACATTCCAGGCATCTTCAAATCGATTGCGTAGATTTGCTTACCAGTCACCTTGTCAGCTACACCATCAATACGATTGACTGGCTTACCGATTAGGGTCCACTCTTTAGGATCTTTTAAGGTCACGCTAGTCAAGGCTGGAACTGGCAATTGTGAAGCAGCAACAGAAACCTTACCGAAGCTAGTCTTACGGCCAGATGGCGTATGGGTAATGACGCTATTCAGCGCTACGCACTCTGAAGCTGGAACACCCCAAGTATTAGCGGCCGCCTGAATCAGCATTACGCGTGCAACAGCGCCACCTTGGCGTACATATTGCTCAGAAGTACGAATACCACGACTACCACCTGTTGAGTAACTGCCCCACGCTTGCTTGCGCTTTAAGCTTTCGCCAGGAGACGGGTACTCATACGAAACTTTTTTCCAATCACACTGAAGTTCTTCGGCAACCATTTGTGCCAAACCAGTGATCGTGCCCTGACCCATTTCTGAGCGAACNATACGCACCACGACATCATCATTTGGTTTTACAACTACCCAAACACCGATTTCTGGAGTTGCCAAAGGCGNTGTTGAAGAAAGGCCAGAACCCATTGCAGCATTTGCAGCTGAAATAAAGGAAAGATCAAAACCAATNGCTAAGCCGGTACCCACTGCTGCGGAACCAACGATAAAGTTTCTGCGGGAAGAATTTGTCATGTCGTTTTTAATTGTTGTAGTCATCTTGATCCCCTTAAGCCTTACTAGCAGCATGAATCGCTGCACGCACTTGTTGGAAAGTGCCACAACGGCAGATATTGGTGATGGACTCATCAATCTGCGCATCAGTAGGCTTGGGGTTATTGCGTAACAAGGCGGTGGTTGCCATCACCATGCCGGATTGGCAGTAGCCACACTGTGGCACTTGGTTATCAACCCAGGCTTTTTGAACCTTGGAGAGCTGACCACTCTTCTCAAGACTTTCAATCGTTTCAATTTTCTTGCCTTCTGCGGCAGACACTGGCAAAGAGCAGCTACGGACTGCTTGACCTTCAAACAAAACAGTACAGGCGCCACATTGACCCACACCACAGCCATACTTGGTACCAGTTAAGCCAACTTGTTCACGAATAACCCACAGCAACGGGGTATCTGGATCAACATCCACCTTATATTTTTTACCATTGACGTTTAACTCAGCCATGCGTGATCTCCTAAAGATTTTTATATTGGGGCAATCTTCATGAATGCCCCTACTTTTCGTGTCCTTATCTTAACCAAGAATTAAGTTATTGCATTGCAACATATATCGATGGGCAGTAAGATTCTTGAATGATTTCTGGACTCGTACAAATACTGTTATTTCAAAGCCTTGGGGAAGTCATTTCCAAGTTTGTCTTACCCACCCTCCCAGGTCCAGTCATTGGTTTGGTATTGCTCGTGCTTTGGCTGGTTTTACGCAAAGAAGTAAACGAACATCTTGCGACGGTAGCTGATGGCTTTAGCCAATACTTCGGCCTCTTATTTGTGCCAGCTGCTGTTGGGGTCGTCTTATTTCTGCCCCAACTCAAAGCCAATGCTCTGGCCATCATTTGCGCCCTAGTGGGTAGCGTAGTCCTCACCATTGGCTCAAGCGCGATCGTTGTACGCTTTTTAAGCAGCAAGGTCTCCGATGAGTGAAAAACATTCTATCGTTGAGATTTGGGTTTACCTATCGGGTAGCCCACTCTTTGCGCTCTTTATTACCTTGGCAGCATATCAAATTGGTCTATGGGTTTATAAGTCGACCAAACAAAATCCATTAGCCAATCCGGTAGCGATTGCCATCATCCTAGTAGCCACAGTCATACAGTCAATTGATATGCCCTATTCAAGCTACTTTGAAGGGGCGCAATTTATTCACTTCTTATTAGGTTCGGCAACAGTCTCCTTGGCCATTCCCATTTATCGCGGACTAAGCAGCCTCAAAGGCAGGTCCATTCCACTGATCTTTTCTTTGATTGCTGGCGGCCTAGTCTCGATTTTTAGCGCAGTCAATATTGCTAGCCTTCTGGGTGCTGGTTCTAGTATTACTGGTGCAATGTATCCCAAATCCGTCACTGCGCCCATTGCGATGGGTATTGCCGAGCGCATTGGCGTATCACCAACCCTCACCGCTATTTTTGCTGTAGCTACTGGGATCTTGGGGGCCATTCTGGCGCCCTTCGTTCTCAATGCACTTGGCATGAAAGAGTGGTGGCAAAGAGGGTTTGCGATTGGCATCGGCGCGCACGGTATAGGTACCTCACGCGCCTTTAGCATTCATCCAGAAGCGGGAACTTACGCCAGCTTAGCCATGGGAATGAACGGCGTGATTAGCGCAGTTGCCATTCCGATCATCTATCACTTGTTTAATTAGTAAATCTCTTTACGCGGCAAGTAATTCCGGTATGAGTACATGCTTTACTTTTGGTTTAATCGTTTTTCTGGCTTTCCACAAGTCATAAGCAGTCTGCTGAGACAGCCAGATACTTGCACTTCCACCATTTTCAACTCCGAGCCAAGCCTCGATGCGCAAAGCTAATTTAGTGATAGTCCTGATAACTAACCAAAACTGCATCTTCACCTTCAAACTTAAAAGTCATTCTCCAGTTACCACTCACTACAACCTAATAATGTCCGGCTAACTTTTCTTTCAGGGGGTGCAATCGCCATCCCGGAATATTCATATCATCAGGACAGGTTTATTCATTTAGTCTCGCCAGTTGCCTTGCCAATTTGGGGCCATGAGAACTCTGAATACCCGCCCTACTTCCCGTCTCAAAAAATAACTGTCCTCATTCAGGTTTAATTTGTGCCGCCTTCACGATTGGCGCGATTCGAATGAGATCCCCCTTAATTTGCTCTGCAAATTTCTCTGGGGTTCCAGGGGCAGGAACGATACCCATCGCCAGTAACTTATCTCGACCCTCTGGTGAATTTAAGATCTCATTTAAAGCTTGATTTAGTTTGGCAATGAGGGGTTTAGGTGTTTTTGCTGGTGCCAACAGGCCAACCCAACTATTGATTTCAAAATCTTTTACGCCACCCTCAATAAAAGTAGGAACATCAGGCAGACTCGGACTGCGTTTGGCGCTAGACACGGCAATGGCTTTTACGCGGCCAGATTTAACATATTGATTTGCCCCTGCTACTGCCGTATAGACCAGCGGAATATTTCCACCAAGCAAGTCCGTTAGGGCCTGACCTCCACCTTTAT
>Ga0007849_1000102_pt1 | contig 8059 bp, 10 predicted proteins | sample CryBogCBH13Jun08_FD_54975 | JGI IMG/M metagenome (GOLD analysis project Ga0007849, IMG submission 54975) | Freshwater microbial communities from Crystal Bog, Wisconsin, USA - CBH13Jun08 | ecosystem: Environmental > Aquatic > Freshwater > Lake | place: Crystal Bog, Wisconsin, USA | collected... | reverse complement strand
AGTAAGAGACTTACTGCACATACACTCACTACAAATGGATAAGCTTTCATACGGCCACCTTCTGAACCCTTGATTTGACCAGTCNNAATGCGCTTGGNCCAAAGATCCTAGAAATTGCATGTCTATTTTTAGCAAAGAATTGATAGCCGACCTTCAAGATGGGTTGTAAAGCAGGTCTTGAGAATATCCAAGCTAATAATGGCAAGTTCGCCCGTTGATAAGCCTCTGGGAAAACAGCCACCCCATGGATTAGCGTCCCATCCGCATACTGCCCGTACATGGCCGCTAAAGCCTGCTCACAGGAAACGCCTACTGCTTGCGGATCGTATCGCTCTGAATTGATATCGATAAAGTCCAGTAAATTTGCCTCGTTTCGTCCAGACAAAAACAAAATTTCGGCCTGACACAAAGGACATGCGCCATCGTAAAAAAGAGTCAGTTTTTGCAGTTTGCTCGCCATCAAGCAAGTGTAAGACTTATTCAATAAACTAGCTGAGAGCACACTCACTATTCCAATGACCCCATGACACTACTACCACCCTCCTTTCGCGCCCTGGTTATCGGCTCTTCAGGAACCATTGGGTCGGCTTTTGTGGAACTACTACAGGCTGACAAAGCTTGCATAGAAGTGGTTGGGATCCACCGACATTCTGAATACCCCATCGACTATCGACATCCTGAAACCATTGAAGCTGCAGCCAAGGCACTCTCCTTAGGCGGCCCATTTCAGCTCATTATTAATACGATTGGTGTATTACACAGCAAAGACTGGATGCCAGAAAAGAAATTGGCTGATCTCAATTCAGAACAACTCATGGATCTGATGAAAATCAACGCCATTGGTCCAGCTTTAACCATTCAACACTTTTCAACACTCTTGGACCCACAGCATAGTGTCATGGCAACACTATCAGCGAAGGTGGGTAGCATCGAAGATAACCGCTTGGGTGGTTGGTATAGCTATCGTGCATCTAAAGCGGCGCTCAATATGTTAATCAAGACAGCGGCGATTGAGCTTGCTAGAACTAAACCCAATACCGGATTAATCGCGCTTCACCCAGGAACGGTAAATTCAAGGCTCTCGCAACCTTTTCGTGGAGAGCAAATTGGCCGGCCGGCTTTAGATGCTGCTGCTGACATGTTGAAAGTGATTCAGAATCTTGGTAAAGAAGATTCAGGTTGCTTCCTTTCTTACTCAGGGGAAAAACTACCCTGGTAATCACTTACATCTACAGCTTCTTATGAGTCCCATCGCATAAAGGGCCATTCTCAGACTGCTTACAGCCACAGAAATATACAGTCTCAGTTTTAGTAGCAACATACTCCAATGGGGTGCAATCGGTTGACTCATGCATGCCATCACATAATGGCTGCTTTTTACTAATGCCACATGAACACCAGTAATAAGTCTTACCCGCCTCTACTTGCAGTGGATAGGGTTCATTTTTAGCGGTCTTTTCTTGCATGGTGAGGCCCTCAGAAGTTATTTTTTATTTGAATTTGTCTTTACGCTAGCGTACTGCCTGCTTGATCTAAAAATTCTGCGAGACTCACAGCCTCTCCGATCTCTTTTGGGAGTGCATCCCTTACTGAAAATACACCCAAGACTTTTCCGGCAGCAGACGTAATGGGTAAATGCCTAAACCCCCTTTCAATCATGATGAGGACGGCATTCGACACAGTCATTTCAGGGGTAATGCAATGGGGCTTAGGCGTCATCACAGCTGACACCGAAGTCGTCTCTGGATTTAAAGGCTTAGATACCACTCTAGTCATCAAATCTCGCTCAGTCAGAATTCCCAGCAGCTCACCACTAATATCCATAATCAGAACTGACCCCGTATTCGCTTTCGTCATGATGCGCGCCGCCTCTAATACCGTCGCTTGAGGCAATAGGCTCACTAAATGCCTATGGGTAATGGACTGTGACACTGTGCGATCTGACATATTGGCCTCCGTTTAGATTTGACTAGCGCAAGCCCGCATTAATTTTTTGAAGAGCTGATTCGCCAGGGCAAAGATCTGACTCTTTCAAAGAATTAAGGGGCTCAATACAAGTGTTCAATGCTTCATGAAGATCAGTGGCTAAAGGATCTAAATACAGCAATCCAGTAACCACCTCACCGCGTTCTTGGTGCTCATTGATATAACTTAAAGCGGCATAACGATTGGTGGGATCGTAATCCTGGTGTAACTTACGCAAGCGTAAATACGAGCCATCATGCTGCTGTACTTCCACCACTTCTCCAGGGGCGTACTCAGTAGTGATTTCTTGATGCATTGGGATAAAGTCAATGCGACTGACGGCCTCATTGTGTTGCCTGACATAGTCATAACTCTTGGTACTGCCACCATGATTATTAAAGGTGACACAAGGACTAATGACATCGATGAATGCTGCCCCACCATGCCCAATAGCGCCTTTGATTAAAGGAACCAGTTGCTCTTTATCCCCTGAAAAACTTCTCGCAACATAGGTTGCTCCCAGCTGCAGTGCTAAGCCAACCAGATCAACCGGGCTATCGTTGTTTACAACCCCTTTCTTGCTTTTTGATCCTCGATCGGCGGTCGCTGAAAACTGGCCCTTAGTTAATCCATAGACACCATTGTTCTCAACGATATAAGCCATCCGCACATTACGACGCATCGCATTAGCAAACTGCCCCAAACCAATCGAAGCAGAATCACCATCGCCAGAGACGCCTAAGTAGAGTAAATCGCGGTTTGCCAGATTGGCACCCGTTAACACTGAAGGCATCCGACCATGCACGGTATTAAACCCGTGTGAAGCACCTAAAAAATAATCTGGCGTTTTTGAACTACAACCAATTCCGGATAGCTTGGCTACCCGATGGGGTTCAACGTCCATTTCCCAACATGCTTGCACAATCGCGGCAGAAATAGAATCGTGGCCACAGCCCGCACATAGGGTTGATATTCTTCCCTCATAGTCTCGACGGGTATATCCAACCTTATTTTTTTGCAGTGTTGGGTGATGAAGAATCGGTTTATTAATATAAGTCATGCCAACTCCTTGCGGCTTGAAGATGCACTGGGCTTGCCTGCAACACCTAAGCTCTTCTGAATAGCATTAGCAATAAAACGTGCAGTAATCGGCGTGCCATCGTAATGCAACACTTTAACCAAATTGTTATTCACTATTTCTAACTCATTCATTAACAGGGTGTGCATTTGTGCATCGCGATTTTGTTCCACTACAAATACCTTCTCATGGGAATCAATAAACTCTTTGACTGATTTTGGGAATGGGAAAGCACGTAGGCGCATCGCATCTAAGAAAACGCCATCCTCTCCTAGAGCATCCAGTGCTTCCTCCATCGCTGGGCTGGTGGATCCAAAATAAATTACCCCAAATTTACTGGGCTTACTAGCCGGTTTTACAACTGGCTGCGGCACCATAGTGGCTGCTGTTTCAAATTTACGCAACAACCGTTCCATGTTGTAAATGTAGTCCACCCCTTTTTCAGAATATCTCGCGTAAGGATCGCGGGTAGTGCCCCGAGTGAAAAAACTTCCTTTAGTGGGGTGAGTGCCAGGCAAGGTCCGCCAAGGAATGCCATCACCATCGACATCTTTATAGCGCCCAAAATCTTTTCCTGATTCCAGATCCTCAGCAGTCATGACCTTGCCTCGATCATAGGTACGGCCCTCTTCCCAGACAAATGGATCGCAGAGCCGTTGGTTCATGCCGATATCCAAATCCGTCATCAAGAAAATCGGTGTCTGCAAACGTTCCGCAAGATCAAGAGAAGTAGCCGCATGCTCGAAACATTCCTGTGGATCTTGAGGAAACAGCATTACATGCTTGGTATCACCATGTGATGCATAGGCGCAGGCAATGAGGTCAGACTGTTGCGTGCGAGTGGGCATACCCGTAGAAGGGCCGCCGCGCTGCACATTCACAATCGTTACTGGGATTTCAGCAAAGTACGCTAAGCCAATAAACTCTGTCATCAAAGAAATGCCAGGGCCAGATGTTGCTGTGAACGCCCTTGCGCCATTCCACGCAGCACCAATCACCATGCCAATCGAAGCCAACTCATCTTCTGCTTGCACAATGGCGAACTTGTTTGAACCTGTTTCTGAGTCGACCCTAAATTTGTGGCAGAACTTATCGAAGGCCTCTGGGACTGATGATGAGGGGGTAATCGGGTACCAAGCAGCAAAGGTAGCACCGCCATAGACACAACCTAAACCAATCGCACTATTGCCATCGGTGAAGATGCGATTNCCAACCTGATCAGAGCGCCTTACTTGAATACCCAAAGGCGCTTTTAAGTNCTTCTTAGCATAGTCAAAGCCCAGATTAAACGCCTTCATATTTGAATCTAGCAAAGCTTCTTTGCCNTTGAATTGCTCAGAGAATAGNTTTTCGAATACCGTGGCATCGACACCAAGCAGTACCGACAAGGCGCCAACATAAATNATGTTCTTAAACAATTGACGTTGCCTAGCATCGCTATATGCTGAATTGCTAATTTCCGTAAGAGGCACACCAATGACATGAATGTCTTTGCGNAACNTNTCTTCCGGTATTGGGCGTGTGGAATCGTAGAAAAGATATCCTCCTGGCTCGATTTCGGCAACATCGGCATCCCAAGTTTGCGGATTCATGGCGACCATCATGTCAACGCCACCGCGCCTACCTAAATAACCCTTCTCACATACCCTAGCCTCATACCACGTAGGCATTCCCTGAATATTGCTAGGGAAAATATTGCGTGGGCTNACTGGTACNCCCATACGCAGAATAGCTTTGGCAAATAGTTCATTAGCCGAGGCNGATCCAGANCCATTCACATTGGCAAATTTAATTACAAAATCATTAATTGCTTCGATTTGCTTCATGCCAACTCCCCTGCATGCAAACTCATTTGCTTATCGCGACATTGCGCTCCAGCTTGCGCCGTATTTAATAAAAATTTCTGCATATCCCATGCTCCCGTTGGGCATCGCTCAGCACATAAGCCACAATGCAAACACACATCCTCATCTTTAACCATTACCTTGCCAGACTTTAAGTTCTGGGAAATATATAAATCCTGGTCGTGATTTAAGGCTGGGGCCTTCAGGCGAGTTCTCAAATCTTCCTCGGTGCCGCCAAGCGTGAAGGTGATCGAATCCATCGGGCAAATGTCCACACAAGCATCGCACTCGATACAGGTTTCACGGGTGAAGATAGTTTGAACATCGCAATTTAAGCAACGGCTAGCCTCTTTGAAAGCAGTTGCCGCATCAAAGCCCAACTCCACTTCAACACGAATACTAGAGAGCGCTAACTCTGCTGCAACCCAAGGGACCGCATAACGCTCATCATCGGATACATCATTGTGATAACTCCACTCATGAATGCCCATTTTCTGCGACATGAGGGTCACTTTATGTTGCGGTCTAGTGGCGACGTTTTCATGATTGAGAAAGCGATCAATCGAAATGGCTGCAGCATGTCCCTGGGCTACTGCGGTAATGATATTTTTTGGCCCAAACGCAGCATCCCCACCGAAAAAGATTTTGGAATTGCTCGACTGAAAGGTCTCTTGATCTAAAACTGGCAAGCCATAGCGATTAAATTCAACGCCACAATCTTTCTCGATCCAAGGGAAGGCATTCTCCTGACCGACCGCCAATAAAACAGAGTCACATTCAATATAGACTTCTGGCTCACCCGATGGAACCAGGCTACGATTGCCTTTTTCATCAAAAACCGCTTTCACAATCTCAAAACGCATNCCAACCAACTTGCCGCCTTTGCACTCAAAGCTTTTAGGGACGTGATAGTTGAGAATTGGAATACCTTCATGCAAGGCATCCTCTTTTTCCCAAGGAGACGCCTTCATCTCAGCAAAGCCGCTACGCACAACNACCTTCACATCGCTGCTACCTAAGCGNCTAGCTGATCGGCAACAGTCCATTGCAGTATTGCCACCACCCAGGACGATTACTTTTCCCTTTACCTCGGTGATATGCCCAAATGACACTGANGCAAGCCAATCAATACCAATATGAATATCTTTAGCGGCTTCTGTNCGNCCTGGTANATCAAGGTCCCTNCCTCGTGGAGCACCTGAGCCNACATAGATTGCATCGTAGCCNTCACTCAATAGTGCTTGCAATGAATCTACTCGTTGCTTGTTTTTGAAGTCCACCCCCATATTGAGGATGTAATCCGTTTCTTCATCGACTACGGATTCTGGTAAGCGAAAGCGTGGAATCTGAGAACGAATGAAGCCACCCGCTTTTGCCTCAGCATCATAGATCGTGATGTCATATCCCAAAGGGGCAAGATCTCTAGCGACAGTTAAGGNTGATGGCCCCGCTCCAATACACACAACGCGTTTGCCATTCTTCGGTGCAATATCGGGCATACGCGCCAGAACATCTCCTTTGTTATCTGCCGCAACTCGCTTGAGACGACAGATAGCAACTGGTTCAGGATCGGCGCCATTATTTTCCTCAACACGTCCGCGGCGACATGCAGGTTCACAAGGTCTATCGCAAGTTCTTCCCAGCACTCCAGGAAAAACGTTAGACACCCAATTGATCATGTAAGCGTCCGCATATCGCCCTTGGGCAATTAAGCGAATGTATTCCGGCACAGGNGTATGTGCAGGACAGGCCCACTGACAATCNACAACTTTATGAAAATATGATTGATTCAAGCTAACAGCCTCCAATATCTTTCCCGCAAAATTCAATTTGTAGTTTTAATACGAATCTTGATTGAATAATTCTACGGACTTGGAGGCATTCAAGCATCAGGTAAACCCCGCTATGGGGCCTGATTTATGGAATAAATAGACTTCGTTTGATCTACATCAAAACTGTGCAGGTGCAACAATTCATCCGATCAATGGATGCATGCACTTAAAGAGCGGCCGACCCACTCTCTCCGGTTCTCACGCGAACCGCATCATCTANTGATGTCACAAAGATCTTGCCGTCGCCAATCTTGCCAGTGAATGCAGCTCTAGAAATAACATTNAGGGCATCGTCTAACAATTCATCATTGACGGCAACTTCAATTTTCAGCTTCAACAAAAAATCAATCACATACTCTGCGCCACGATATAACTCTGTGTGGCCATTTTGTCTGCCAAAACCACGAACATCATAAGAAGTCATTCCCATGATCCCGATGTGATTCAAGGCCTCATGAACTTCGTCTAATTTGAAAGGCTTAATGATTGCAGTGATGAGTTTCATGGAGATCCAAAAGATATCGATTTGTAGTGCAATACATATGTGACATTTTTATTAAACAGCATTGCTGCTTTGCACACCGAATGCCCTGCACTAATTAAGTGCGAGTAGCAGCCTAGAGTCAGCAGTAAAATGCTTCGAAGGCCTTTTAGATATTGGGTTTATAAGGAATATCAAGATAAATCCCCAAATGGTGCATGAGGTTTTCTGAATTGTGCAANCAGTCAAATCATGCTAATTTTTGGAACTTATGATGTGACATGCGTATCAAAATTACAAAAAGTCTTGAGCACAGCGCCCAAGCCTCNAATAGAGATAATCCACCAGAAGANTCCTTTCCTGCCGGGGAGTATCTTGCNAACCTCACTCCCGAAGGNAAGATTGAGGTGATNAATGCCAAAAAGATTAAGGCGCTTTTTTCTTTTTCTCAGTTTCGAGAAAAGATTTCCTTAGGTGAATTTATTGTGATTGAAGCCTAAGGTTTTCTAATNAGCAAGCTAGCCAGCTCATCAACTACCTCGGACCAATCAGAGTCTTCTGCAATAGCTTCCCTTAAAAAATTTCTCTGATCCGAAGTCCAGAATATTGCCGTCACAAGGTCTGAATGAGAGTTGAGCTGATGCCGCTCAATAAATCGATCGATATGCATCTTCTCGGCAGATAGTCCGAGCTGCTTAAACAGCTCAGCCAAGGTGGGGTTATTCAGACTCATCGCACTCTCTTTAGATTTATTTGATCAATCCCAGGCACTGGTTTTTCAGATCGCTCTGATGAATGGAGTAGCAATAGGTTCTCTGACTATGCACTTGCGCAAGACAGTAGTTCTTATCATCCCCAG
>Ga0007849_1000095_pt1 | contig 8389 bp, 7 predicted proteins | sample CryBogCBH13Jun08_FD_54975 | JGI IMG/M metagenome (GOLD analysis project Ga0007849, IMG submission 54975) | Freshwater microbial communities from Crystal Bog, Wisconsin, USA - CBH13Jun08 | ecosystem: Environmental > Aquatic > Freshwater > Lake | place: Crystal Bog, Wisconsin, USA | collected... | reverse complement strand
ACCAAATTAATGGCACTCTGCTCAATGGTGCCTTTATTAAGGGTTCGCAAGCGTGTTGATCATCGTCGCTACAACGGTGCTGTATTGTTAGGTTTACGCGGTTGTGTGATTAAGAGCCATGGCTCAGCAGACCGTTTTGCATTTGGCTTTGCCTTGGATCGCGCTTATGAAGCTGCGAAAAATCGCATGGTAGAGCGCATTGCCGCAGCCTTTGTAGTGGAGACGAAAGAATGAGTACGTATGCAAGAGTCGCTGGCACTGGAAGCTATCTTCCAGCACTACGTTTAACCAATCAGGATTTGGTTGAGCGTTTGGCGAAGACAGGTTTAGAAACGAGTGACGAGTGGATTACCACTCGTAGCGGAATTTCTGCGCGTCACTTTGCTGCTGAAAATGAACTGACGAGTGATTTAGCCACGAAGGCTGCGCAATCTGCTTTAACAAGCGCCGGCATTACTTCAGAAGATTTAGACCTCATTATTCTGGCGACATCTACGCCTGATCATTTGGGTGGATTTCCAAGTACAGCTTGTGTTGTGCAAGACAAGCTAGGCGCTCATACGGCCTGTGCTGCTTTTGATGTGCAAGCTGTTTGTGCCGGCTTTACTTATGCACTGGCTATTGCCGATGCCTTTATTCGTACTGGTAGCTATAAAAAAGTATTGGTGATTGGCGCCGAGACCTTCTCACGCATTCTGGATTTTCAAGATCGTGGCACTTGTGTCTTGTTTGGCGACGGCGCCGGCGCGGTCGTTTTAGAAGCCTCTACAGAGCCCGGCATTCTCTCGACTGCACTTCATGCCGATGGTAGCCAGCGTGATATTTTGTGTGTACCTGGACGCTCTGGAAATGGCGAGGTTCACGGATCCCCCTTCATGACGATGGATGGTCAGGCGGTTTTTAAATTGGCTGTTAAGGTTTTAGAGCAGGTGGCGCATGAGGCTTTAGCAAAAGCCAATCTCAAGCCAGAGCAAATNGATTGGTTGGTGCCACATCAAGCGAACATTCGCATCATGGAGGGCACGGCTCGTAAGATGGGGATGTCAATGGACAAAGTGATCGTCACTGTCCATGAGCACGGCAATACTTCTGCAGCCTCCATTCCACTAGCTTTAGACGTTGGCATTCGCTCTGGTCAAATTCAACGTGGCCAACATCTTTTATTAGAAGGTGTCGGAGGCGGTTTTGCTTGGGGTGCTGTTGCTCTGAAGTATTAAGTAATTGATTCACCATTCAATGATTACCAACTAAACTTATTCTCATGACATTTGCATTCGTATTTCCAGGACAAGGCTCCCAATCAGTTGGGATGTTGAACTCTATAGCTGAACGTCCAGAGGTGCGCGCCACCTTGCAGGAGGCTTCCGAAGCCTTGGGTGAGGATGTCACCAAGTTAATTGCAGAAGGTCCTGCTGAAGCCTTATCTCTGACAACGAATACACAGCCAGTGATGTTGACGGCGGGTGTTGCTTTCTATCGCGCCTGGTTGGCTGCTGGCGGTCCAGCGCCGAAGGTGTTAGCNGGTCATAGCTTAGGCGAGTACTCCGCTTTAGTGGCCGCTGGCGTGATCTCGTTTAAAGATGCNGTTCCTTTGGTGCGTTTTCGTGCAGAGGCAATGCAAACCGCTGTACCAGTNGGCACGGGCGGCATGGCTGCCATCTTGGGCTTAGATGATGCAAGCGTTATTNAGGTATGTGCAGAGGCNGCTGCTGCTTCGGGTGGTGTCGTTGAGGCGGTGAACTTTAACGCCCCTGGACAAGTGGTGATTGCTGGCTCAAGCGATGCTGTCACCAAAGCATGTGANTTATTAAAGGCTGCTGGTGCAAAGCGCGCGCTNCCATTGCCTGTATCTGCGCCTTTTCATTCTTCATTGTTACAACCAGCTTCAGAAAAACTCAAAGCTTACTTGGCTAATATTGAATTTAAACTACCAAGCATCGCCGTAATTAATAACGTTGATGTACTAATGTTGAATGATCCAACTGCCATTAAAGATGCTTTAGTTCGCCAAGCCGCGAAACCAGTACGCTGGCATGAAACGATTCAGGCTATGGCTGCACAGGGTATTACGCAAGTGGTGGAATGTGGCCCAGGCAAAGTGTTGGCTGGTCTCACCAAGCGTATTAACGATCAAGTCACTGGTGTGCCAGTGTTTGATGAAGCAAGCTTGAATGAAGTGTTGGCAAGCTTCAAATAAAGAACAAAGTAAGAACGGAAGACAAATATGAATCTCGACCTCAGCGGACAAATTGCATTAGTTACGGGCGCATCGCGCGGTATCGGTCAGGCGATTGCCGACGAATTAGTGAAGTGTGGTGCCAAAGTGATTGGTACAGCTACTTCTGCTGACGGTGCAAAAGCCATTGACGAGCGTTTAAAGCCTTCGGGCGGCAGCGGTTTAGTTTTGAATGTCACTGCGCCAAATGCTTGTGAAGAAATCATTGATCGCATTGTGAAAGAACACGGCGGCATCAATATTTTGGTCAATAACGCTGGCATTACCCGTGATCAGTTGGCGATGCGCATGAAGGTGGACGAGTGGACAGATGTGATTGATACTAATTTGAGCGCTGTTTTCCGNTTATCTCAGGCCGTGATGCGACCNATGATGAAGGCGCGCGGCGGTCGCATTATCAATATCACCTCTATCGTNGGGCATATGGGTAACCCAGGGCAGGCTAACTATGCCGCTGCTAAAGCCGGTGTTTCTGGTATGACCCGNGCACTAGCCCGTGAAATCGGTAGCCGTAACATTACTGTGAACTGTGTAGCTCCAGGCTTTATTGACACCGATATGACCCGCGCTTTGAGCGAAGAGCAGCAAAATGCCCTAAAAGTGAACATTCCTTTGGCCAGACTGGGTAGCCCAGAAGATGTGGCCCAGGCGGTGGCATTTTTGGCCTCTCCAGCAGCCAGTTACATTACGGGTAATACCCTACATGTCAATGGCGGACTATATTTAGCCTAACGGCAAAGCAAGGATTTACTCATTTTTTGGCGGATTTTGCTGATTTGCTCCGCCATGCTGATAAAATCCTTCCATCGTTTTTTTACAACCCTTGGGGGAATTAATGGATAACATCGAACAACGCGTTAAGAAGATCGTCGCTGAGCAATTGGGCGTAGCAGAAGCAGATATCAAGAATGAATCTTCTTTTGTAAATGACCTAGGCGCAGACTCTCTTGACACTGTTGAGCTTGTAATGGCTTTAGAAGATGAATTTGGCATCGAAATCCCTGATGAAGAAGCCGAAAAGATCACTACCGTTCAGCTCGCGATCGACTTCGCTAAATCTAAAGCTCAGGGTTAATTCCCTAGTTTAGTAAATACTTAGCTATTACTGTGTCAGCATCAAATGGCCGACGCCGGGTTGTCATCACCGGCTTAGGCCTCATCTCACCTGTTGGTAATTCAGTTGATGTAGCTTGGTCTAATTTGCTCGCGGGCAAATCTGGCATTGCTACGATCACTAAATTTGACCACTCTCTGTTAAGCGTGCATTTCGCTGGAGAGGTGAAAGATTTCAATGTCGAAGAATATGTTTCTGCCAAAGAAGCGCGCCACATGGATACGTTTATCCACTATGGCATCGCTGCAGGCACGCAAGCTATTCGCGATAGTGGTATTCAGGTTACAGAAGAGAATGCAGAGCGTATTGGCGTAATGGTTGGCTCCGGTATTGGTGGCTTACCAATGATCGAGGAGACTGGCGCTGAGTTGTTAGCTCGCGGCCCTCGTCGTATTTCTCCTTTCTTTGTGCCTGGCTCAATCATTAATATGATTTCTGGCCATCTCAGCATTTTGTTTGGTCTCAAAGGACCAAACATCGCTGCTGTGACCGCTTGCACCACTGGTTTGCATAGTATTGGATTGGCGGCTCGCTTAATTCAGTATGGTGATGCTGATGTGATGGTAGCTGGTGGCGCCGAATCTACTATTTCCTCATTAGGTGTTGGTGGCTTTGCTTCGGCACGCGCTTTATCCACACGCAATGACGATCCTGCAACTGCCTCACGTCCTTGGGATATAGACCGCGATGGTTTTGTTCTGGGCGAGGGCGCTGGTGTTGTGGTGATTGAAGAATACGAACATGCAAAAGCTCGCGGTGCAAAAATTTACTGTGAGCTCTTGGGCTTCGGCATGAGTGGCGATGCGTATCACATGACTGCCCCAAATATGGATGGTCCACGCCGTTGCATGTTGAATGCTATGCGCGATGCTGGCCTCAACGCTGAGCAAATTCAGTATGTCAATGCGCACGGTACTTCTACACCTTTGGGTGACAAGAATGAGACTGGCGCTATTAAAGCAGCCTTAGGCGATCACGCTAAGAAGGTTCTCGTTAACTCCACCAAGTCCATGACGGGCCACCTTTTAGGCGGTGCCGGTGGCTTGGAATCTGTTTTCACTATTCTGGCTTTACATAACCAGAAATCCCCACCAACGATCAATATCTTCAATCAAGACCCTGAATGCGACTTGGACTACTGCGCCAATACCGCCAGAGACGTGAAGATTGACCATGCCGTGAAAAACAACTTTGGTTTTGGGGGTACTAACGGCACCTTGATTTTTGGCAAACTGACCTAATATTAGTTTTATCTTTGATTTATTGGTTTTTGCTAGTTAGGTCTACAGCATCATGAAAAAGTATCTNNTTGCCATCTTGGCTATTTTTAGCTTGGGTCAGCTCTCATTTATTCCGAGCGCATTTGCNGAAACGCCACGTGTGAGCATTCCGGACTTTGCAGACTTGGTTGAGCGTGCCAGTCCAGCCGTGGTTAATATTCGCACTACCGAAAAGGTGGCGGTTCAGCAAGCGCAGGGTGGGATTCCTGGTCTTCCTGACGATCAAGCAGAATTCTTCCGTCGCTTCTTTGGCGTACCTATTCCTGGTATACCGAATCAACCAAAGCAATCACAACCAAATTCTGGCAAACCACAAGAGGCTGATCGTGGAGTGGGCTCTGGTTTTATTATCGACTCCAATGGTTTAGTCCTGACTAATGCGCACGTTGTAGAGGGTGCTACTACGATCTACGTCACTCTCACTGATAAGCGTGAGTTCAAAGCCAAGCTCCTTGGTATGGATAAACGCACTGATGTGGCAGTTGTCAAAATTGATGCGCGTGATTTGCCTAAATTACCGCTAGGCGATTCGTCTCGCGTCAGAGTGGGTGAGTGGGTTCTAGCCATTGGCTCACCTTTTGGTCTTGAGAATACGGTGACCGCAGGGATTGTTTCTGCCAAGAGTCGTGATACCGGTGACTACTTGCCATTCATTCAAACCGACGTTGCAGTCAATCCTGGTAACTCTGGTGGGCCTTTGTTAAATACAGCCGGTCAAGTCATTGGTATTAACTCTCAAATTTTTAGTCGCTCTGGTGGCTACATGGGAATTTCCTTTGCGATTCCGATTGATGAGGCAATGCGTGTTGCTGATCAGTTGCGTTCCAACGGAAAAATGGTGCGTGGTCGTATTGGGGTGGCCTTGGGTGAGATGACTAAAGAGGTTGCCGAAAGTCTTGGTTTGGGTAAACCACGTGGGGCTTATGTTCGAAATGTTGAGCCTGGTGGTCCAGCTGCTTCTGGCGGAATTGAATCTGGCGACGTGATTTTGAACTTCAATGGCCGTGACATTGCCAAATCGACAGATTTACCTAGAGTAGTTGGTGACACTAAGCCCGGTACCAGTGCCACGGTTCAGGTATGGCGCAAAGGTAGCACGAAGGATCTAACAGTTGTAGTTACCGATGGTGAGGCTGCTGTTGCGGGCGCTAAAAAGCCTGAGAGCCCAAACTCTAATGGCGGCAGTACTAATGCTTTTGGCGTTGCAGTCGTGGACGTCTCTGACGCCAAGAAAAAAGAGCTCAACATTCGGGGTGGTGTTGAGGTTACAGGCTTAAATGAGGGCCCCTTAGCGCGTTCAGGGGTTCGTCCTGGGGATGTCATTATTCGCATAGCGGATGCTGACATTACTGGGGTAAAGCAGTTTGAAGCCCTTGTAAAAGGCTTAGATGCCAATAAGGCTGTGCCGGTATTTGTACGTCGGGCCGATAGCACCCTGGTTATCCCGGTTAAGCCAAAATAAGCCCTTTTTAGGCTAAAAAAGAGGGTTCGGCGGCATTCGGGCGCCACCCATTACAATCCCTCTAAGACGACTTTTTGCAGCGCATCATTGTGGTGCGTTCTGACAAGGCGTTTTTTGAATGACCAATAAATACGCTATGGATTTAATCCGCAATTTTTCTATCATCGCCCATATCGATCACGGCAAATCTACGCTCGCAGATCGCATTATTCAGTTGTGCGGCGGACTTTCTGACCGTGAAATGGAAGCCCAAGTTCTTGATTCGATGGATATCGAACGTGAGCGTGGCATCACCATTAAGGCGCAAACAGCCGCTTTAAGTTACAAAGCCAAAGACGGCAAAACTTACAACATCAATTTGATTGACACCCCAGGGCACGTAGACTTTTCTTATGAGGTGAGTCGCTCGCTGTCTGCTTGTGAAGGCGCGCTATTAGTAGTCGATGCAAGTCAGGGCGTTGAGGCGCAAACAGTTGCCAATTGCTACACCGCCATCGAGCTAGGGGTTGAAGTTGTTCCTGTACTCAATAAGATTGATTTGCCACAAGCGGATCCTGAGCGCGCTAAACAAGAAATCGAAGATGTGATTGGCATTGATGCCAGTGATGCAATTACTTGTTCTGCTAAGACCGGTCTTGGCGTGACGGAAGTGATTGAAGAAATGATTCGTCGCATTCCGCCACCAAAGGGAAGCGCTAGTGAACCGTTGCAAGCCCTGATCATCGACTCTTGGTTCGATAACTACGTGGGTGTGGTGATGTTAATCCGCGTGGTGAACGGCACTTTAAAGCCCAAAGATAAAATTTTATTAATGGCGAATGGCTCAACGCATTTAGTTGAGCACGTTGGTGTATTTAGTCCGAAGTCGATTGATCGCCCAGAGCTGTCGGCTGGTCAAGTAGGCTTTGTGATTGCTGGCATCAAAGAGTTGAAAGCTGCAAAAGTGGGTGATACGGTTACCCATGCGCCTGGCCAGCAAGGACGCACACCTGCAGCTGCTCCCTTGCCAGGATTTAAAGAGGTGAAGTCACAGGTATTTGCTGGCCTTTATCCCGTTGAAGCTAGCGAGTACGATCAGTTGCGTGAATCACTTGAGAAATTAAAACTCAATGATGCTTCTCTGTTGTATGAGCCCGAGGTATCGCAAGCACTGGGATTCGGATTTCGCTGCGGCTTCTTGGGCCTGCTGCATATGGAGATCGTGCAAGAGCGCTTAGAGCGCCAGTACGACATGAACCTCATCACTACAGCGCCAACTGTGGTCTATCAGGTGGAGCAGTCAGATGGCACGATGATGATGGTCGATAACCCATCGAAGATGCCGGAGCCTAGCAAGATCGCTACCATTCTGGAACCGATCGTTACCGTTAACCTCTACATGCCTCAAGAGTATGTTGGCGCGATGATTACTTTGTGTGTTGGTAAGCGNGGTATTCAGACGGATATGAATTATTTAGGTCGCCAAGTAAAGCTGACCTATGAATTACCAATGGCCGAGATTGTGATGGATTTCTTTGACAGAATGAAATCCATATCACGTGGTTATGCCTCAATGGATTACGAGTTCAAAGAGTATCGTCCCGCCGATGTAGTGAAGGTCGATATTCTAATTAACGGTGAACGTGTTGATGCATTGTCGGTGATTGTTCACCGTAGCAATAGTCAGCATCGCGGGCGCGAGGTTGTGGCAAAAATGCGCGGCATTATTCCCCGTCAAATGTTTGATGTAGCTATTCAGGCAGCGATTGGCAGCAACATCGTGGCGCGTGAGAATGTGAAGGCATTGCGTAAAAACGTGTTGGCCAAGTGCTATGGCGGCGATATCTCCCGTAAGCGCAAACTCTTAGAGAAGCAAAAAGAAGGCAAGAAACGGATGAAGCAGGTAGGTAATGTGGAGATTCCACAAGAAGCTTTCTTGGCTATTTTGCAGGTGGAGGGTTAATGAACTTCGCTCTGATCCTATTTATTCTAGTGATTGTTTCGGGCATTGCCTGGGTTGCTGACAAACTCTACTTTGCACCGCAAAGACGTATTGCCGGTATTGAGCGCATGCCGCTTTGGCTAGAGTACTCGGCTAGTTTCTTCCCAGTGATTTGTGCAGTGTTTGTATTGCGCTCATTCCTGGTTGAGCCGTTTAAGATCCCTTCTGGCTCGATGATTCCAACGCTACAAATTGGTGATTTTATTTTGGTAAATAAGTTCACTTACGGAATTCGTTTACCAGTCATCAATAAGAAAGTAGTTGAATTGGGTTCACCTAAGCGTGGCGATGTTGTGGTGTTTCGCTATCCCCGTGA
>Ga0007849_1000086_pt1 | contig 8665 bp, 9 predicted proteins | sample CryBogCBH13Jun08_FD_54975 | JGI IMG/M metagenome (GOLD analysis project Ga0007849, IMG submission 54975) | Freshwater microbial communities from Crystal Bog, Wisconsin, USA - CBH13Jun08 | ecosystem: Environmental > Aquatic > Freshwater > Lake | place: Crystal Bog, Wisconsin, USA | collected... | reverse complement strand
AGTTAAGGTGGTTTTACCGTGGTCAACGTGACCAATAGTGCCTACGTTTACGTGCGGTTTTGTCCGCTCAAACTTTTCTTTTGCCATTTTTTGTCTGCCTTTAGTTAACTCTTAAACCAACTCGGTTACACAAATGTAATCAACATGTACTACACAATTATTAAAACTTAATGCCTGGTGCCCATGGGCAGGATCGAACTGCCGACCTCTCCCTTACCAAGGGAGTGCTCTACCACTGAGCCACATGGGCCAAAATTCTTTACTGCAAATTCTGGAGCGGGATAAGAGAATCGAACTCTTGACCGAAGATTGGAAATCTGCTGTTTTACCATTAAACTAATCCCGCACTTTTGGTGGAGGGGGTAGGATTCGAACCTACGTAGGCATAGCCAACAGATTTACAGTCTGCCTCCTTTAGCCGCTCGGACACCCCTCCGTCAACCCAATATTCTGACTCCCAATGGAGTTTCTGTCAATCTCTTAACGCTTTGCACAAGTAAAAACGCCCAGACCTAAAAGGGTCTGGGCGTCGCATTGGTGCCCGGCAGTTACCTACTTTCACACGGGTAATCCGCACTATCATCGGCGTAAAGTCGTTTCACTGTCCTGTTCGGGATGGGAAGGAGTGGTTCCAACTTGCTATGGTCACCGGGCGTAGAGGGTTGAGTTGTTGATTTATCAACAACTCTATTTGAGTAAGCATGTAATAAGGATGCAGATTAAATCTGGCAAACATCCAACACAATAGTGCTGGTTATAGGATCAAGCCTAACGGGCAATTAGTATCGGTTAGCTCAACGCATTACTGCGCTTACACACCCGACCTATCAACGTTGTGGTCTTCAACGACCCTTTATGTAGGTTAAACCTACGGGAGATCTCATCTTCAGGCAAGTTTCCCGCTTAGATGCTTTCAGCGGTTATCTCTTCCGTACATAGCTACCCTGCGATGCTTCTGGCGAAACAACAGGTACACCAGCGGTACGTCCACTCCGGTCCTCTCGTACTAGGAGCAGCCCCCGTCAAATCTCCAACGCCCATGGCAGATAGGGACCAAACTGTCTCACGACGTTTTAAACCCAGCTCACGTACCTCTTTAAATGGCGAACAGCCATACCCTTGGGACCGGCTACAGCCCCAGGATGAGATGAGCCGACATCGAGGTGCCAAACACCGCCGTCGATATGAACTCTTGGGCGGTATCAGCCTGTTATCCCCAGAGTACCTTTTATCCGTTGAGCGATGGCCCTTCCATACAGAACCACCGGATCACTATGNCCTGCTTTCGCACCTGNTCGACTTGTCGGTCTCGCAGTTAAGCACGCTTTTGCCATTGCACTTTAGGTACGATGTCCGACCGTACCAAGCGTACCTTCGTACTCCTCCGTTACACTTTGGGAGGAGACCGCCCCAGTCAAACTGCCTACCATGCACTGTTCCCGACCCAGATAATGGGCCAAGGTTAGAATCTCAAACAAACCAGGGTGGTATTTCAAGGTTGGCTCCAGCGAGACTAGCATCCCGCTTTCAACGCCTCCCACCTATCCTACACAGACCGGTTCAAAATTCAATGCAAAGCTACAGTAAAGGTTCATGGGGTCTTTCCGTCTAGCCACGGGTAGATTGCATCATCACAAACATTTCAACTTCGCTGAGTCTCAGGAGGAGACAGTGTGGCCATCGTTACTCCATTCGTGCAGGTCGGAACTTACCCGACAAGGAATTTCGCTACCTTAGGACCGTTATAGTTACGGCCGCCGTTTACTGGGACTTCAATCAAGAGCTTGCACCCCATCATTTAATCTTCCAGCACCGGGCAGGAGTCACACCCTATACGTCCACTTTCGTGTTTGCAGAGTGCTGTGTTTTTATTAAACAGTCGCAGCCACCTTTTTATTGCAACCCTTTCGTCCTCCCCTTGTACAGGGTCAAACTACCAGGGCGTACCTTATCCCGAAGTTACGGTACAAATTTGCCGAGTTCCTTCTCCTGAGTTCTCTCAAGCGCCTTAGAATACTCATCTCGCCCACCTGTGTCGGTTTGCGGTACGGTCTTGTTAGACTGAAGCTTAGAGGCTTTTCTTGGAACCACTTCCAATTGCTTCGTGAATAAATTCACTCGTCTCACGCCCTTGAATTACGCTACCGGATTTACCTAATAGCCATCTCCAACGCAAGAACCGGGACTTCCAACACCCGGACAACTTTCCGCGATCCGTCCCCCCATCGCATCTAACAATGGTCAAGGAATATTAACCTTGTTCCCATCAGCTACGCATCTCTGCCTCGCCTTAGGGGCCGACTCACCCTGTTCCGATGAACGTTGAACAGGAAACCTTGGGCTTACGGCGAGGGGGCTTTTCACCCCCTTTATCGCTACTCATGTCAGCATTCGCACTTCTGATACCTCCAGCATCCTTTACAAGACACCTTCACAGGCTTACAGAACGCTCTCCTACCATCACATTGCTGTGATCCGCAGCTTCGGTTATATGCTTAGCCCCGTTACATCTTCCGCGCAGGACGACTCGATCAGTGAGCTATTACGCTTTCTTTAAAGGATGGCTGCTTCTAAGCCAACCTCCTGACTGTTTTAGCCTTCCCACTTCGTTTCCCACTTAGCATATATTAGGGACCTTAGCTGGCGGTCTGGGTTGTTTCCCTCTTGACACCGGACGTTAGCACCCGATGTCTGTCTCCCGTGCTTGCACTTGTAGGTATTCGGAGTTTGCTATGGCGCAGTAATCCGCAATGGACCCCACTACCATGACAGTGCTCTACCCCCTACAGTGATACACGAGGCACTACCTAAATAGTTTTCGGAGAGAACCAGCTATTTCCAGTTTTGTTTAGCCTTTCACCCCTATCCACAGCTCATCCCCTAACTTTTCAACGTTAGTGGGTTCGGTCCTCCAGTACGTGTTACCGCACCTTCAACCTGGCCATGGATAGATCAACTGGTTTCGGGTCTACACCCAGCAACTAGCGCCCTATTCGGACTCGCTTTCGCTACGCCTTCCCTATTCGGTTAAGCTTGCTACTGAATGTAAGTCGCTGACCCATTATACAAAAGGTACGCAGTCACCCCTTACGAGGCTCCTACTGTTTGTATGCACACAATTTCAGGATCTATTTCACTCCCCTCCCGGGGTTCTTTTCGCCTTTCCCTCACGGTACTTGTTCACTATCGGTCGATTACGAGTATTTAGCCTTGGAGGATGGTCCCCCCATATTCAGACAGGATTTCACGTGTCCCGCCCTACTTGTCTCTAGCCTAGTACCACTCAATAATTTTCACATACGGGACTATCACCCTTTATTGTTGGACTTTCCATTCCATTCTGTTAATTACTGAGATATCACTAGAAGGCTCTTCCCATTTCGCTCGCCACTACTTTGGGAATCTCGGTTGATGTCTTTTCCTCTCGCTACTTAGATGTTTCAGTTCACGAGGTTCGCTTCTCATACCCTATGTATTCAGGTATGGATACCACAAAAGTGGTGGGTTTCCCCATTCAGAAATCCCCGGATCAAAGCTTATTTACCAGCTCCCCGGGGCTTATCGCAGGTTATAACGTCTTTCGTCGCCTGTAATCGCCAAGGCATCCATCATGTGCACTTATTCACTTGATCCTATAACGAGCACCATTGCTAGTAACCGTTACAGGTTTTACTTCTACTTCTGACATGTTTGCCGTAATCCAAACTGTAAGTACTTTTTAAGAACTTTGTAAAACTCGTTTGTATTACTGATTGATGATTCAATCTTTACCCTTATTACATTGTCAAATGTCCTCTCAAAGAAACATTTGACACTTTGCTTACTCAAATTTTTAAAGAACAGCCATAAATGGCAAAACTAAACGATTGAATGTTCGCTTAGTTTTGACATTTAGATAGTTGGTGGAGGATGACGGGATCGAACCGACGACCCCCTGCTTGCAAAGCAGGTGCTCTCCCAGCTGAGCTAATCCCCCAACGTTCCACATAGTCCATATCACTTCTGATTTGGTGGGTCTGGTAGGACTTGAACCTACGACCCCTGCGTTATCAACACAGTGCTCTAACCAGCTGAGCTACAGACCCGTGGCTTTTATTGTGAACCGATAAGTGTGGGCACTAAAGCTCCAGCATCTTTCTCTAGAAAGGAGGTGATCCAGCCGCACCTTCCGATACGGCTACCTTGTTACGACTTTACCCCAGTCATGAACCCTGCCGTGGCAGTCGCCCTCCTTGCGGTTAGGCTAACTGCTTCTGGCAAAACCCACTCCCATGGTATGACGGGCGGTGTGTACAAGACCCGGGAACGTATTCACCGCGACATTCTGATCCGCGATTACTAGCGATTCCAGCTTCACGTAGTCGAGTTGCAGACTACGATCCGGACTACGATGCATTTTCTGAGATTAGCTCCCCCTCGCGGGTTGGCAACCCTCTGTATGCACCATTGTATGACGTGTGAAGCCCTACCCATAAGGGCCATGAGGACTTGACGTCATCCCCACCTTCCTCCGGTTTGTCACCGGCAGTCTCTTTAGAGTGCTCTTGCGTAGCAACTAAAGACAAGGGTTGCGCTCGTTGCGGGACTTAACCCAACATCTCACGACACGAGCTGACGACAGCCATGCAGCACCTGTGTTGACTTTCTCTTACGAGCACCTAATGTATCTCTACTTCGTTAGTCACATGTCAAGGGTAGGTAAGGTTTTTCGCGTTGCATCGAATTAATCCACATCATCCACCGCTTGTGCGGGTCCCCGTCAATTCCTTTGAGTTTTAATCTTGCGACCGTACTCCCCAGGCGGCTGACTTCACGCGTTAGCTACGTTACTCAGGATGTAAATCCCGAACAACTAGTCAGCATCGTTTAGGGCGTGGACTACCAGGGTATCTAATCCTGTTTGCTCCCCACGCTTTCGTGCATGAGCGTCAGTGTTATCCCAGGGGGCTGCCTTCGCCATTGGTATTCCTCCACATATCTACGCATTTCACTGCTACACGTGGAATTCTACCCCCCTCTGACACACTCTAGCTATACAGTCACAGGCGCCATTCCCAGGTTAAGCCCGGGGATTTCACGCCTGTCTTGTATAACCGCCTGCGCACGCTTTACGCCCAGTAATTCCGATTAACGCTTGCACCCTACGTATTACCGCGGCTGCTGGCACGTAGTTAGCCGGTGCTTATTCTTCAGGTACCGTCATTCCCGGACTGTGTTAGAGCCGGTGTTTCTTCCCTGACAAAAGAGCTTTACAACCCGAAGGCCTTCTTCACTCACGCGGCATTGCTGGATCAGGGTTGCCCCCATTGTCCAAAATTCCCCACTGCTGCCTCCCGTAGGAGTCTGGGCCGTGTCTCAGTCCCAGTGTGGCTGATCGTCCTCTCAGACCAGCTATTGATCGTCGCCTTGGTGGGCTTTTACCCCACCAACAAGCTAATCAAGCATCGGCCGCTCTAATCGCGCGAGGTCTTTCGATCCCCCGCTTTCCCCCTCAGGGCGTATGCGGTATTAGCACAGCTTTCGCTGCGTTATCCCCCACGATAAGGTACGTTCCGATGTATTACTCACCCGTTCGCCACTCGCCACCAGGTACAAGTACCCGTGCTGCCGTTCGACTTGCATGTGTAAGGCATGCCGCCAGCGTTCAATCTGAGCCAGGATCAAACTCTTCAGTTTAATCACTGTGATCCTTGCGGATCGTCGCACTCATTCAAGAAATTGACTTGGTAATAAAACCAAATCTTTTTACTGTCTATGAGTACTATTTATTTACATCTGTCCCGAAGGACTTGATGCTTTCACTTAGTACCCACAATTATCGGTTCACTAATTTTTAAAGAGGGCTGGCTTGTTTNGTATTTCTTAATAACATCCAGCAGAGAGATGAGACTATATCCCACATTTACAGGGTCGTCAACACCTTTCGTACTCTTTTACGCTAAATAGACGATGTTTTTTCTGATTTTAAAAATAAGCTCAATCAAATCAATTAGATAGTAATCAAAAAAATATTCAACTTTTTTTGAAAATTCAAGGGTTTTGGAGCATTTGGTCTATTTTCCTCTTCAAAAACGCTCTTTTTTTGCATTCTGAGCTGGTATTTTTTGAAAAACTAGGGATTACCCTGTGTTTTTCTGTATTCCCTGCTACTATGTTGCTATGCACAATAAATTTTCCAAGAGTCGCTTGCCCGGCAACCCACATGTTGCGAGGATTCCCGTGCCGGTGCGCGAGCTTCACGCCGGTCATAGGGCGGCCATTCTTGAGCATTTTTTACAACTGAATGATGACGATCGTCGCCTCCGTTTTGGGACACACACCCCTGATGAGGTGATAGAGCGCTATGTTGAAGGCCTAGACTTCAACCAGGACACGATATTTGGCATATTTGATGCACAGCTCAATATCGTTGGCCTCGCACATCTAGCCTACCTACCGGTCTTTAAGAGCAAAGCACGTGCAGCAGAGTTTGGCGTATCAGTGCTGGCCGAAGGCAGGGCCCAGGGCTTTGGTACCGCCTTGTTAGAGCGTGCTGCTGTGCACTCACGCAATACGCGCATTGAAACTTTATTTGTTCATTGCTTAGCAAACAACAAAGCCATGATGCATTTGGCGCAAAAGGCCGGCATGAGTGTTGAATACGCTTATGGCGATGCTGATGCCTATCTCAAATTACCCCCTGCAAATTCCAGCACGATCGTGGAAGAGGCTGCTAACGAGCAATGGGCTGACTTTGATTACGCAGTCAAAGCAAATTTGAAGCGCTCTCATGCTGCTTGGTGGTGGTTCTTGGGCAGGCCGGCACTAGCGTCTTAGTTGTTGCTGGGGGTGCCTTGCAAAATCCAAGGCACCAAGATCGAGAGCTCCGCATCGCTTAACTTAGCATTCGCAGGCATCGGCACTACGCCCCAAGATCCCGCACCACCTTTTTGAATCTTATTTTTTAACAGGGCATTTGCGCTAGGACTATTTTTATATTTGGCGGCAATATCTTGAAAGCTTGGCCCAACAATTTTTTTGTTGATTGCGTGACAACCTAAGCATGCATTTTGTTTGGCAATTGCAAATGCTTTAGCGTTCTCACTAGATGCATACGCAGTAGGTGCTCCAACAAAGAGAAGGGCGGCCAAAAAAGCTGCCCTCACATGAACCCGTACTGAAATCATTTATTCCGCTGCTGATAATTTCTTACTGAAATTTTGGGCTAGTCGGTTGTGATTCATCGGCCTTACCTTGTTTGTCTAATCGCGCTTTCTCTGCGTCAGAGATGATGTCAAAGTAAACAAATACTTCTTTCACGCCGCTGGCATTACTCGCAACTTTCTTTGCAATATCAGCTTCTTTTTGCGTTAAGATTCCCATCAGGTAAACACTGCTGCCTTCAGCAACAATCGCCATTGAGTTCGATGGTAATTGCTCTGTAAAAATCATTTGGGTTTTTATTTTCGACTCAAGGTAAGAGTCATTGGCGCGGGCTGTATAAGTGCTATTAGCGCCTATTACCAACTCGTTGTATACGCTACGGGCATTCTTCATCGCTTTAACATAAGCGCCAGCTTCACCCTTGATATCGGCGTCTTTTGCTTCGCCCGTGATCAACACTTTTTGATTGAACGAAGTAATGTTGATGTGTGCGTTATCACCAAATCGCTTAGACAGCGCATTGCCGGCCTCTAGCTCGATGCCTTTGTCAATGGCCTGCACGTTCGGACTACGACGGTCAGCTAGGACGGCTGCACTTGCAGCAACGCCGCCAACAGCCAGAACGCCACATGCCGATAAGAATGAAGTGAGCATTAAAGCAATGAGTAATTTACTTGCGAGTTTGATTTGCATCGTGAATGCTTTCTATTGTTAGGGCGCTATTAATCAAGCAATATGTGATCAACACCATCACACAAACTATGCAACAACACTAAATGTGTTTCCTGAATGCGTGCGGTACGAGTAGAGGGGGCGCAAAGATGGATATCGTCTTTGTCCAAGAGACTTGCAATTTTTCCGCCACCGTTACCTGTCAGCGCAATAATTTTGATGCCCATTTTTTTTGCTACTTCAATTGCCTTCACCACATTCTTAGAGTTGCCTGACGTNGAAATACCCAAGAGGATGTCGCCTTTTTTTCCAAGGCCACGGACTTGTTTACTAAAAATCTCATCGTAGCTGTAATCATTGCCAACAGCAGTCAAGATAGAAGTATCCGTTGTCAATGCGGACTTGTTTACTAAAAATCTCATCGTAGCTGTAATCATTGCCAACAGCAGTCAAGATAGAAGTATCCGTTGTCAATGCAATCGCAGCAAGCTCTTGACGTTCACGTTCAAAGCGGCCAATCAACTCGGCTGCAAAGTGCTGCGCATCAGCGGCTGATCCACCGTTTCCGCAAGCCATCACCTTACCGCCAGCTCGCAAACACTCAACCATCGCGAGCACGCCATGCGCTACCACTTCTGGAAGAATTTTCTCAGCGTCTTGCTTAACGGCAATGCTGTCTAAAAAATGTTGGGATGCGCGCTTGCGCAAGCGTTCAATCGTATTTTTATCCATAACAATATTATGCGCCAAAGCAGGTCCTTTTTCCGCAACCCACTAATCAAACCAAAAGCAACGTATTCTCTTACTTATTGATTAATCCAGCGCAAAACTTCTACCCATGGACCTGAGC
>Ga0007849_1000085_pt1 | contig 8670 bp, 7 predicted proteins | sample CryBogCBH13Jun08_FD_54975 | JGI IMG/M metagenome (GOLD analysis project Ga0007849, IMG submission 54975) | Freshwater microbial communities from Crystal Bog, Wisconsin, USA - CBH13Jun08 | ecosystem: Environmental > Aquatic > Freshwater > Lake | place: Crystal Bog, Wisconsin, USA | collected... | reverse complement strand
GCGTAATCCACTACAACCACTGGCCCTTCAGATTTTTGGGTTTTATTTAAGGAAATCAATTCCATGCGACCCACTACTGGTCGCAATAATCCCAAGCGCTTACTTGCCTGCTCACATGTCATACCCTGCGTTAGCAGAACTGCCCATACTGCCAAGCAATTACTCAAATTAAATTCGCCTAATACAGCAGCATTGACAACATGCTCTCCAATACCTTGATGTACAAATAGAGAAGCGTAGCCGGCACCAGTCAGCACCGCATCTTTTGCATAAATGCAATGCAGACGATCGCCAAACTTTTCAAAGCCAGCAAACTGATCTTTGCTTAAGGCATAAGCCCATACTTTGATGCGATTCTGTGCCAATAATTGAGCAGCCAATTCACGACCAAACGAATCATCCAAATTAACAACTGCATGCTCAACACCAGCCTGTTGGAATAGTTTTGCTTTTGCCTCAGCGTAATTGGCCATGCTGCCGTGATAATCAAGATGATCTTGACTGAGATTGGTGAATACGGCGCAATTGAACTCTAGACCTGCCACTCGGTCTTGCTCTAATGCATGCGATGAGACCTCCATCGCAATGTATTTAGCGCCTGCATCTAAAAACGCCTTTAACTGCGATTGCAAACGCGGTGCATCTGGGGTGGTATAGCCAGTCTGTACGAGAGCTCCAGGAAAACCTGAACCTAAGGTACCCAAAACAGCTGCGCGACCATTGGGCTGATCTAGCGCCTGAGCAAGCCATTGAGTAACAGTCGTTTTTCCGTTGGTGCCAGTCACACCGATCACTTGCAATTGCTTGCTGGGAAAGTCATACCACTGCGCGCATAAGCGCCCTGCTTGCTTTGCCAAGTTCTCAACAGCAAAGAATTTTGGATGATCTTGATACTCACCACTCATGCCTGCTGGATCAAATACCACTGCTTCAGCGCCGTTCTTTAAAGCAGCTGATATATAGTCGCGTCCGTCACGCAAAGCTTTGCCATGACCAACAGGGTAGGCAAAGAAAATATCACCAGCTTCAACTTGGCGACTATCAGCAGTCACTTTGGCCGATGCGCTAAGCACATCGTGGAGATGATTCATTAAGTGGGTGGTTTCTATATTCATGATCACACTCATCTTTTCAAAACCACCGGTTGAGCATGTGCTGTAGCTATATGAGTATCAGTGCTTGGCTGATCTTGCAAAACCATTTGCTTCACTTTTGAATCTGGTAGCACATTGAGCGTACGCAAAGTCTCGCTCACAATCGTGGAGAACACAGGCGCTGCAACATCGCCGCCATAGTGGCTTCCACCAGTTGGCTCATCAATCATGACCGCAACTACAATCCGTGGTGCACTAATGGGAGCAATGCCAGCAAAGTAAGCGCGATAAGAATTCCCGTAACCTTTGCCAACTAACTTATGTGCAGTACCTGTTTTACCGCCAACGCGATAGCCCTCTGCCTGCGCTTTTACTGCAGTACCGCCCGGCTCAGTCACAGTCTCAAGCATGGCACGCATTTCTGTAGCCGTTTTAGCTGAGAGCACTTTTGTGCCGGGTTTGAATTCTGGACTGCGCTCAATGGTCAATGGCACTAATTCGCCGTCACGGGCAAAAATTGTGTAAGCACGCGCAACTTGAAATAAAGATGCGGAGATACCATAACCAAAAGCAATGCGAGCTTGATCTGTGGGCATCCACTTCTTGAATGGATGAACCGTGCCAGCCACCGCGCCAGGAAATCCAATTTTAGGAGCCTGTCCCAAACCCACGGAGGTATAAAAATTCCACATCTCTTCTGCAGAGAGATTATTCATGGCAATTTTGGCTGTACCAATATTGCTAGACTTTTGAATAATCTCTGCAACGGTTAAGTTTCCGTAGGGGTGGGTGTCAGTAATAGGCTTAGGGCCAACTAAATACTTGGCACCAATCACCATATTAGTATTTGGTGCTACTACGCCCTTCTCTAATGCAATAGAGATCGTGAAAGGCTTCATGGTCGACCCCGGCTCAAACGTGTCTGTCATAACACGATTGCGCAACTGCTCGCCACTCAAATTTCTACGGTCATTCGGGTTGTAACTTGGGTAATTTGCCAAGGCCAAAATTTCGCCTGTTTGCGTATCCAAGACTACTGCACCGCCAGCTTTGGCATGATGCTGCTCAACCGCACCCTTCACAGCGTTATAAGCTAGATACTGAATCTTGCTATCAATAGAGAGTTGAAGATCCTTACCGTTTTGTGGGAACTGTTCAATCGCGACATCTTCAACCACTCGGCCCAAGCGATCTACTACTACACGTCGCTGACCAGGGTGTCCTGCTAAATCTTTTTCCCGCGAAAGCTCCATTCCTTCTTGGCCACGATCTTCGACGTTGGTAAACCCAACCACGTGTGCCATTGCCTCACCCTCTGGATAAAAGCGACGGTACTCATTATTTAAGCCAATGCCTGGGATTTCTAATTTCTTAATCTGCTGTGCAACATCTGGATCAACCTGACGTTTCAAGAAAACCTGCTTACGCTCTTCTTTGAGCTTCTTTCGTAAATCATATTCACTAATCTGCAAAAGACTTGCAAGCTTCTGAACCTTGTCAGCAGATAAATCATCTGGAACAGTGTCGTTATAGGCAATGACAGATTTTGCTTCGAGACTCGTAGCGATTACTTGACCATTGCGATCCAAAATTTTTCCACGACTAGCGGGTAGCTCGAGCTCGCGCTGCGTTCCGCGCACAGCTTTTGCTTCATAGAAGGCATTGCCTGGGCCCTGAATCCAGAAAGCGCGAATCAAGAGCAATGTAAATACAAAAAACAAAAGGAATAACATCAAGCGCGACCGCCACATTGGCAGACGCAACACTAAATTTGGAGAAGTAGAAAAACCTACTGTCCTCACTTAGCCTCCTTGAGATATAAAGTACGCTCAGGAGAAATCGGGGCCATGTGCAATTGATTGCGTGCTACATCGCGGATGCGTGCAGACTTTGAAAGATTGCGTTGCTCATACTCCAAGCGCAACCAATCTTGATTTAATTTGTATTCTTCAACTTGTGTGCGCTCTAAAGCCACAAATAATTTACGAGCGCGCTGCTGCGCTGCCACCAACGATAATGCGCAAATCAGCAATAGGGACAATAAGGTTAGGGTTGCACGATTCATGCAAGTACTCCCAAACGTTTTTCTGCGACACGCATAATTGCTGAACGAGCACGTGGATTCTCATTTACCTCTTCGCTGCTAGGTTTAACGCGGCCAATAATTTCCAAAGCACTTTGNGGCAAGTCTTTTTCACGCACAGGCAGTCCACGCGGAACTTCTACCTTTGCATGAGANTGCAAAAATTGCTTCACAATCCGATCTTCCAAAGAGTGAAAGCTAATGACTGCNAGTCGAGCACCNGGCTTTAGTAATGTCAATGCAGCTTTNAGGCCTAATTCCAAATCTTCAAGCTCGCGATTAATAAAAATCCGCAATGCTTGAAAAGTTCTTGTGGCTGGATCTTGCCCAGCCTCTCTCGTACGCACCACACTCGCAACTAGGCTAGCCAATTGCAAAGTGGTTTTTGGTGACAAACCTTCCTCGCGTTTTGCCACAATAGCTTTAGCGATCTGAAATGCAAAACGCTCTTCCCCGTAAGTCTTAATCACGCGTGTGATTTCCTCCTGAGGCGCTTGTTCTAACCATGCTGCAGCTGTCAAACCATGATCGGTATCCATCCGCATGTCGAGCGGACCTTCGCGACGAAAAGAAAACCCCCGATGAGCTTCGTCTACCTGCGGAGAACTGATACCCAAGTCCANCAAAATGCCATCGACTGATTCTGGTTCCGCGTACTGATCCATATGCGCAAAACTGTTGTGCACAATCGTCAAGCGTGGATCTTTGATTGCATTGCCCACTGCGATCGCGTCCAAATCCTTGTCGAAGGAAATCATGCGNGCATTCGGACCCAACTCTTTGAGTAATGCTTGCGTATGACCGCCACGGCCAAAGGTCCCATCGATCAATAGAATGTTTTTTGATAAATCTGAGTCTTGAATGAGCGGACTGTTGATCAGCGCCGTCACCGCCTCGGCCAGTAACACTGGGCGATGAGTTATGTTCATGGCACCCTGTCATCAAAAATTAAATNGCTTTAGTGCTTCAGGCATGCCTTGCGCAATGGCAGCCTGTTCTTTTGCGGAGTATGTTGCTGAATCCCACAACTCCAAGTGACTACCCATGCCAAGCAGCATCACTTCTTTTTCAATACCCGCTGCGGCACGCAGTTCTGGGCTAACTAAGATTCTTCCTGCGCTGTCCAAATCTACCTCGGCAGCATTGCCAAGGAAAATTCGGCGCCACCAATGGGCATCCATTGGCAACTGAGCGACTTTAGATCGGAAACTTTCCCACTCGGGACGAGGGAATAGCAAAAGACATCCATCGGGGTGTTTGGTGAGCGTGACTCTGCCTTCGCCTTGTACCAACAAGGCGTCACGATGCTTTGCCGGCACAGACATGCGGCCTTTTGCATCTAAATTGAGAGCTGACGCACCTTGAAACACCAATTACCCCACTTTTTCACACTTCCTCCCACTTTAGAGGATCAATATAAGAGGGTCAAGTGTTTTAAGGGCTTTTTTTAGGAATTTCTCTAGTGATTACAATCACTTAGCGTCGTGTGTTAAGAAAATGGTGATATCAAAATTACTACTTGAAACAAGAGCTTGGAAAATACACTTAAGAATAGGTCTTAGCTATTTACCCCAATAATGGGTCAATATACTGTATTAAAGAACAGTATATTAATTTTGGCATTACCCCAACAGCGCATCAAAAATCAGATTTTATAGGCACTCGTTGTCATGATCTTAGACATCGCCTTCATCATCTGCTGAACGGGTCTGGGTAAAGACGCTCCGCCCGCTTGCACGGCAGCCTGTCCATGCTCAATTTCATCTAGACGCATTTGATCAACAATTGCACGCGAACGATGATCATTTTGGGGTAATTTTTCNAAGTGACTTTCGAGATGATTTTCTACTTGCTTTTCTGTTTCAGCAACAAATCCTAAACTCCACTTATCGCCCGCTAAGCCAGCAATCATACCAATTGCAAAGGATCCGGCATACCAAAATGGATTGAGATAGCTCGTATGAGAACCGAGCTCATGTAAGCGTGTTTCGCACCAAGCTAAGTGGTCCATTTCTTCTTGCCCAGAATGATGAAACATCTCCTGAACCTCTGGATTTCTAGCAAATAATTTTTGTGATTGGTAAAGTGCTTGAGCGCAAACTTCACCCACATGATTTACCCGCATTAAGCCGGCAGCATGCTCTCGCTCAGAAGACTCCAAAACCACTTCAGAGTGCACATCTGCACCCGGGGTTTGCCGGTGTGCATTGGCACCACCAACGACCGACCGAAGGGCGGTATCAAACTCAATAATGAAGCGATCTAACAGGGCCATTTCTGCGCAAAANCTTAGATGAGAACTTCAGCTTTGCAATTCTGCTTTGTCTTTAATCCAAGCTCTGCCAATAGTGCACGGTCTTGTTCTNCCTCGGGATTACCGGTAGTNAGTAGTTGCTCACCATAGAAAATAGAGTTGGCACCAGCCAAAAAGCACATGGCCTGAACCGCTCTTCCAAGCTCTTGGCGACCNGCAGATAAACGCACTCTAGCTTTAGGCATCGTAATGCGCGCAATCGCAATCGTTCTCACAAATTCGAGCGGATCCATTGGCTTCTGATCAGCCATGGGAGTTCCAGCAACCGGCACCAAATGATTGATCGGAACTGACTCTGGATAAGGGCTCAAATTTGCCAATTGAGCCAAGAAAGCTGCCCGCTGTTCACGCGACTCNCCCATACCCACAATACCGCCACAGCAAACCGACATCCCTGCTGCGCGAACATTAGACAGNGTGTCTAGGCGATCCTGATAACCCCTCGTTGAAATAACCGAGCGATAAAAATCTTCACTGGTATCCAGGTTATGGTTATAGAAGTCCAANCCCGCTTCCTGAAGGGCCTCGGCCTGATCAGCCTCCANCATACCCAAAGTGGCACAGGTCTCTAGGCCTAGGGCTTTTACGCCCTTAATCATGGCAGTCACTTTTTCAATATCTCGGTCTTTAGGCTCGCGCCAAGCAGCGCCCATGCAAAAACGGTTGGAGCCGGCAGCTTTAGCTGCTTTAGCAGCCTCCAGCACTTCTTCCAAATCCAGCAACTTGCTCGCCTTGACGTCTGTGTCATAACGCGCAGCTTGAGGGCAATACCCGCAATCTTCTGGACAACCGCCAGTCTTAATGGATAAGAGGGTTGCCAATTCCACATCGCCTTCGGGGAAGTTGGCACGATGCGNCTGCGCAGCCTCTANCATCAAATCATTGAATGGCANGTCAAATAAAGCCTCAATCTGGGCNACAGTCCAGGCGCCAGAAGCATTTACCTCCCTATGTAAATCTGCCTTTGATTTGACATGGGTAAGGGGTTTTTCAGTACTTTGTACGTCCAGCATGGGTAAATTCCAGAAAATAGATCAAATCAAGTCATAAACATAACAGATGGAAGCTTAGATTAGGAAAAACTAGTGGTCAAATATCAATGATGAAAAAGAAGGTTATTCCTGATGTAAATCAAAAGCACTGGGTTGAAAGAAGCTTGGAGGCGGTTTGGCATCCCTGCACCCAGATGAAACATCATGAGTCTTTTCCGCTCATTGCCATTACCCATGGCAAGGGGCCTTGGCTCTACGACGATAACGACAACGCCTTCTTAGATTGCATTAGCTCCTGGTGGACCAACCTATTTGGACACTCCAATCCACGCATTAATCGGGCCATTTGCAATCAATTAGAAAAAATTGAGCACGTGATGCTAGCGGGCTTTACCCACCCACCCGTTGTCCAACTTTCTGAAAAGCTGTCCGCTTTAACAAAAGGTAATTTGGGGCATGCCTTCTACGCATCCGATGGCGCATCTGCAGTAGAGATAGCCTTNAAGATGAGTCACCACTTTTGGCAACTCAATAACAAGCCCAATAAGAAAAAGTTTGTTTGCTTAGAAAATGGTTATCACGGAGAAACGCTTGGTGCGCTAGCGGTAACAGACGTTGCTATTTTTCGAGACGCCTATGGCTCACTCTTGCAAGATGTATTTACCATTGCGTCGCCAGATGCCCGCAAAGCGAAGTCTGGTGAAAGCGCTGAGGACGTTGCCAAGCAAGCTGCCAATGCTCTTGAAAAACTGTTTGAGCAAGAACATCAGAATATCGCTGCCATCATTGTTGANCCACTGGTTCAGTGTGCAGGACAGATGGCAATGTACTCACCAGAATATTTGCGGCAAGTCAGAATGCTCTGCGATCNCTTTGATATTCACCTCATCGCGGATGAGATTGCTGTTGGCTGCGGACGCAGCGGTAAATTTTTTGCCTGTGAGCACGCTGGTATCTGGCCAGACTTTCTGACGCTATCCAAAGGGATTAGCGGTGGCTATCTTCCATTGTCGCTCTGCCTCACTACAGAAAAAATGTATCGCGCCTTCTATAGTGATCAAACAAAAAATGGTTTCTTACATTCACATTCCTACACGGGAAATCCTNTAGCGTGTTCAGCAGCTCTAGCTTGCCTAGAGATATTTGAAACAGAAAATATTCTCGAGAAGAATCTGATCCNGGCGCAAGAAATTGCCAACTCATTTGCTTGGGCTAAAACAGATGCGCGCATTGAGCACTGGCGTCAGCAAGGGATGATTTTGGCCTTTGATATCAAACATGAATCGATGAANAACCCAAATGCCTTCCCACGTGAAATGTTCTCCGCAAGCTTAGATGAAGGCGTACTCATTCGTCCTATTGGCAATACTGTCTATGTCATGCCCCCTTATATTCTGTCTTCGACTGAAACTCTGCAAATGGGCGAAGCAGTACAGCGTGCATTAAATAAGGCGCTCGCATGAAAAATACATTTCATGCTTTGAGTATGGCCAATGAACAGATTGCTGAGCTTGATGTGCAATTACTAAAACGCAGACTTCGCGTTACCGAGTCACCCTGTGATACAGAAGTCATAGTTGATCAGCGCAAGTTGCACACCTTTTGTAGCAATGATTACCTAGGCCTAGCCAATCACCCAGAGTTGATTCAGGCTCTAGCGGAAGGTGCAAATTTATATGGCGTGGGTAGCGGTGCATCACACCTGATCAGCGGACACAATATTGCACATGATTTGCTAGAAAAAAAATTAGCCTCCTTTCAAAGCAAACATATCCCCAATGCGGGCGCCCTATTTTTTAGTACTGGCTATCTTGCAAATCTGACTGCCATTACAGGCTTAATAAAACTGGCAAAACCAGGCGAGGCAAGTATTTACTCTGCCAATCTCAATCACGCATCGATTATTGACGGCGTGCGCCTAGCAANCATTCAANCTAAAGCCTCGGTCACACTATTTGATCATCAGCAATTAGAAACGCTCGCAGAGGCACTCAAGAAAGATATGAAGCCCCTCAAACTCATCATCACCGATGGNGTCTTTAGCATGGATGGTGATATCACTCCAGTGAAAGCGTTAGTAGAAATTGCAGAGCAATATGATGCATTACTCTTGGTAGATGATGCCCATGGTTTTGGTGTGCTTGGTGAATTAGGACATGGCATTCTGGAGCAATTTGATATTAGGTC
>Ga0007849_1000083_pt1 | contig 8921 bp, 10 predicted proteins | sample CryBogCBH13Jun08_FD_54975 | JGI IMG/M metagenome (GOLD analysis project Ga0007849, IMG submission 54975) | Freshwater microbial communities from Crystal Bog, Wisconsin, USA - CBH13Jun08 | ecosystem: Environmental > Aquatic > Freshwater > Lake | place: Crystal Bog, Wisconsin, USA | collected... | reverse complement strand
TTGCATAGGTCAGCAACGTATAAAACCGCTCCAGCATTCAGGCAGACGATATCGCTAGCGGGGCCAGCTTTCTTGTTGAGTACATCCAGAACGATTTTTTTGGACTCTTCAGCGTTGGCAACTTTAAAGCTATTCGTTGGTGCAGTACTCAGGCCAAAGTCTTTTGGATGAATCTCATACTCACGCACTACGCCNTCTTGCAGCTCNCCAACTAGGGTGGGTCCTTCTAGTGAGATCTCATCTAGCCCGTCGCGACCATAGACCACTAAAGCGTGTTTCATATTAAGAGCTTGCAGTACCCGTGCCTGAATACCAACCAGATCGGGGTGAAACACTCCCATCAGGATATGTTGTGCATCAGCAGGATTGGTGAGGGGGCCCAGAATATTAAAAATAGTCCGCACACCGAGTTCTTTGCGAATTGGCACAACATTTTTCATCGCAGGGTGGTGGTTAGGCGCAAACATAAAGCCAGCACCCACATTGCTAATACAGTTGGCGACTTGTTCTGCAGAGAGTGCAAGATTGACACCAAGCGCCTCTAGAACATCTGCACTGCCAGATTTGCTGCTGACACTGCGATTGCCATGCTTGGCAATTTTTGCGCCAGCTCCTGCGGCAACAAACATTGCCGCAGTCGAGATATTGAAGGTGTGGGCACCATCACCTCCGGTACCGACAACATCCACCAAATGCGCCCTATCTTCCACGTGAACAGGGGTTGCAAACTCGCGCATCACTTGAGCAGCTGCTGCGATTTCACCAACGGTTTCTTTTTTCGTGCGTAGCGCAACCAATAGACCAGCCACCATAGTCGGCGGCATTTCACCACTCATGATCAGGCGCATCATCGCAGCCATCTCATCATGAAATAGTTCGCGATGTTCTATGCAACGTTGCAAGGCTTCTTGAGGGGTAATAGTCATGGCGTTCTGTTGGATGCTTTGTATTTATTTAGACTGCAAGAAATTCTTCAAAAGCGCATGTCCATGCTCAGACAGAATCGACTCTGGATGGAATTGCACTCCTTCAACCGCGAATTCGCGATGACGCACTCCCATGATTTCACCATCTGAAGAAGTAGCGGTAATTTCTAGCACTGCAGGAATGCTGCTCTTTTCGATGGCCAAAGAGTGATAGCGCGTTACTGTAAATGGGTTGGGGATACCTTTGAAGACGCCAACGCCAGTATGGTGAATGCTATCCGTTTTGCCATGCATCACTTTTTGCGCACGCACAACTTTCCCACCAAAAGCTTCACCAATTGCTTGGTGCCCTAGGCAAACTCCCAAGATCGGAATTTGGCCCGCATAGCGTTTGATGGTCTCAACCGAAATACCAGCTTCAGCAGGACTACATGGTCCCGGTGAGATACAAATGCGCGCAGGCTTGAGCTTGCCGATTTCTTCAACGGCAATCTCATCATTCCGAAATACCTTCACTTCCTCACCCAGTTCAGCAAAGTACTGAACCAAGTTATAAGTAAACGAATCGTAGTTATCAATCATGAGGAGCATCGAGTCCTCCTTGTACTAAATCAGCGGCAAGCAAGACAGCACGTGCTTTGGCTTCAGTTTCTTTCCATTCTGCTGTCGGATCAGAGTCTGCAACAACTCCAGCACCTGCTTGCGAGTGCAACATGCCATCGCGAATAACACCAGTGCGAATCGCAATCGCCACGTCCATGTCTCCTGAGAATGAGAGGTAGCCTACGGCACCACCATAGACGCCGCGTTTCACAATTTCCATCTCATCAATAATTTCCATTGCCCGAATTTTTGGGGCGCCAGATAAAGTACCGGCAGGGAAGGTTGCTCGCAGAACATCCATATTGCTCATATTGTCGAGCAGCTCACCTTCAACCGAACTGACGATATGTTGAACATGTGAATACTTTTCTATTGACATAGAGTCAGTCACTTTGACTGTACCGGTCTTAGCAATACGTCCCACATCATTGCGAGCAAGGTCAATCAACATGACATGCTCAGCAATTTCTTTTGGATCAGCCAGTAGTTCCTTGGCAAGACGCTCATCTTCTTCTGGATTTGCACCGCGAGGGCGCGTGCCAGCCAATGGGCGAATCGTCACAATTTTTTCACCACCACGTTTTTCTTGACGAACTAAAATTTCTGGTGAAGAACCAACCACTTGGAGGTCACCAAAGTCGTAGAAGTACATATAAGGTGATGGGTTTAGCGAGCGTAAGGCCCTGTATAGCGCCAATGGAGAGTCAGTAAAAGGCTTGCTGATACGCTGACCAATGACCACTTGCATGCAATCGCCGGCCAAGATGTATTCCTTGGTTTTGCGAACAGCATTTCAAAATCTTCTGCTTTAAATTTGCGAATGAGCTCAGTCTTAGTGCTAGCTCTCGAGCTTGGAATACTGACGGGCTTGCTTAAGCAGGCAAGCAACTCTTTTAATCTAGCTTGGCCTTTTTCAAAACCATCGTCTTGGCTTGGGTCGGCATAAACAATTAAGTAAATTCTTCCAGCGACGTTGTCGATGACTGCCAACTCTTCAGTCAGCATCAGTTGAATGTCGGGCACACCCAACTCATCAGGAAGGCTGTGCTTAGCTAAACGAGATTCAATATAGCGAACGGTGTCATAGCCAAAGTAACCAGCAAGTCCACCACAAAAGCGTGGCAATCCGGGTTGGAGTGCAACCTTGAAGCGTTTGAAATAAGCATCTACAAAATCAAGCGGGTTATCGTGATTACTTTCAACCACTTTGCCATCTGTCACTACTTCAGTTAAAGGTGCATCAGGTGTACCAGCAGTTCTCAACAAGGTTTTGGCTGGTAAGCCAACAAAAGAGAAGCGGCCAAAGCGCTCACCACCCAAAACAGATTCGAGAAGATAGGTATTCTTCTTGCCAAACTCTTGCGTGAGTTTCATATACAAGGAGAGAGGTGTTTCTAAATCAGCCAATACCTCTTTCACCAGAGGAATGCGATTGAAACCCTGCTTAGCTAGGGCATGAAATTCTTCGCGCTGCATTAGGCTTTTCCTGACTTTCCTAATTCTGTGCGCATCGCTTCAATGACTGCGGCGTAATTCTCTTTACCAAAAATAGCTGAGCCAGCAACAAAGGTGTCTGCACCCGCTTTGGCAACTTCTGCAATGTTATCGACTTTGATTCCGCCGTCAACTTCAAGCCGAATGTGACGGCCGGTCTCTGCTTGATAGCGATCTAGGCGTGCACGAACTTGAGCAATCTTGTGCAGAGTGCTCGGGATAAATGATTGCCCACCAAAGCCAGGGTTCACTGACATGAGTAAAACTAGATCGAGCAATTCCAGCGTGTGATCTAAGTAATCTAATGGCGTGGCAGGGTTGAATACGAGACCAGCTTGACAACCTTGATCTCGAATCAGATTGATAGTGCGGTTGACATGAGGGCTCGCCTCAGGATGAAAGCTAATGAGATTGGCACCTGCTTTTGCAAAATCAGGAACGATGCGATCTACAGGCTCCACCATCAGGTGAACATCAATCATCGCTGGCTTGCCATTTTTGATGGCATGAGGACGAATNGCCTCACAGACTAAAGGGCCAATCGTCAGGTTAGGAACGTAGTGGTTATCCATCACGTCAAAGTGAATCCAATCAGCTCCAGCAGCTAGGACGTCCTGAACTTCTTTACCTAGGCAGGCAAAGTCAGCCGACAAAATAGAGGGGGCGATAACAAATTGGGGTGATTTCTGGCTATCCATCCCTAGATTCTAGCTTGCAGTTGGCTTCCGGATAGAGCAGAATTCGAGCATGAATCCCCACGAAATCACTATTACGGTCAAAGCCCAGTATTTGCCAGAGCAATCTGAGCCTGATAACAGTCAATTTGCCTTTGCTTATACCGTCACCATCCGCAATACCGGGACGGCTAGCGTTCAGCTCATAGCCCGCCATTGGTTCATTACCGATGGGGATAANGATGTCCAGGAAGTACGGGGTCTTGGGGTGGTTGGTCAGCAGCCTTTATTGCGCGCTGGCGAGCATTTTGAGTACACCAGTTGGGCTACCTTACCCACACCTGCAGGGACTATGCGGGGGGAGTATTTCTGTGTGACCGAGGAAGCACAGTTTTTCCAGGCCCCAATTCCAGAATTTGCACTAGTAATGCCCAGAACCCTTCACTAGATGGTCTTGTGGCAAAAACAGCTTATTTTTTGCCGCCACCAGTCCAAAGTACNATAAATAGCAGCAGACCTAAGGCAATGACTGCCTCGAAGACAAANAGCAGCATTGGGTATTCATCGAGTAAATTGGCGATCATGATTCTTAACTTCCAAATAGTGGCAAAGCGATTAGCTTGCGCTAGTGTATTCGCTCTGTTGTTTGCCGCTCTTCTGGCAGGCTGTTCGACCCCACCTACAGGCCGGTCTAGCTCCCGATCCAGTGGAACTTCTGCGGCCCCATATAGCTCTCCCATTTCTAGCTTTACTGCCGCCTCATGGCAGGCTTTGCCAGGATGGCAAGAAGACGAACTCACTCAGGCTTGGCCAGCATGGCTTAAAAGCTGTGATGCTTTACGAAAGCGCAGTAGTGAAGTCAATTGGCGCGAGGTATGTACCCAGGCAAGTAATATTTCCCCGCGAGATGGACAAGCTATCCGTCGATATTTTGAGAATTACTTTCAGGCTTATGAAGTGCGTAGTAGCTCGAGTGGAGTTGAAACAGGTTTAGTCACTGGCTATTACGAACCGGTGATGAATGGCTCTCTGACGCGCACCAGTGCTTATACCGTTCCCCTTTACGCTTATCCAAAAGCATGGCGAAACGCCAAGCCCAGTCCAGCGCCGACTCGTGCCGAGCTCATGAGCTCAGGCGCCTTGAAGGGTCAGGAATTAGCGTGGGTACAAGATCCTGTTGCAGCAGCCTTTATGCAAATCCAGGGCTCCGGAAAAATTCGTCTTGAGGATGGACGTGTTTTGCGTTTAGGGTTCGCTGGCACAAATGATCAACCGTTCAAATCTTTTGCCCAATGGTTATTAGATCGCAAAGAGATCACACGCAGTGAAGCAACGATGCAAGGTATTTCTCAATGGGCAAAACGCAACCCCAGTCGTGTAGATGATATGTTGAATGCCAACCCCCGTTTTGTTTTCTTTAAAGAGTTGCCAGGTAACGTGAGTGCAGAGTTAGGTCCTAATGGTGCGCTTGGCGTACCCCTGACTGGTGAGCGAAGTATTGCGATTGATCTGAGGTCTCTGCCTTTAGGTGCGCCAGTCTTTTTGGCCACAACCAAACCCCTCAGCAATCAACCCCTGCAGAAGTTAGTCATGGCCCAAGACACGGGAAGCGCCATTGTGGGAGCCGTCAGAGCTGATTACTATTGGGGTTCCGGAGATGCCGCAGCAGAAATGGCTGGTCGTATGAAACAAAATGGCAAGATGTGGGTATTACTGCCGCGTTAAAAATAAATGCTGAAAGGGTTTTATGAGCTACAACACCATTTTGACCAAAGTAGATGGCAAGGTTGCCACGATCACTTTGAATCGTCCTCAAGTATTGAACGCCCTAAATGATGAGTTGATGGATGAGCTGGGCGCAGCGTTGATTGGGTTTGACGCTGATGACAGTATTGGCTGCATCATTATCACCGGCAGTGAAAAGGCTTTTGCTGCAGGAGCGGATATTGCCAAGATGGCAAAGTATGAATTTCATGAGGTTTATCGTCATGACTACATTTCTCGTAATTGGGAGCAAATCAGAAAAGTACGCAAGCCAGTGATTGCGGCGGTNTCGGGATATGCNCTAGGTGGCGGTTGTGAATTGGCCATGATGTGCGACATGATTATGGCTGCTGATAATGCGAAATTTGGTCAACCAGAAATTAAGCTGGGAATTATTCCCGGCGCTGGCGGCACACAGCGCTTACCACGTGCGGTATCTAAGGCAAAAGCCATGGACCTTGCTTTAACGGGCCGCATGATGGATGCGAATGAGGCAGAGCGCGCTGGTTTGGTGGCGCGTATTTTTCCTCAGGCAGATCTGCTCAATGAAGTTTCTGCGATCGCAAAAGGTATCGCGGATATGCCATTGCTGACTGCGATGATGGTGAAGGAAAGCATCAACNCCTCTTATGAAACTTCGCTCTCAGAAGGCATTCATTTTGAGCGTCGTTTATTCCATGCTTGTTTTGGAACAAGCGATCAGAAAGAGGGCATGGCTGCATTTGTAGAAAAGCGCCCCGCTAAATTTACCAATTCTTANTCTAGATTTAGAGGCAGAACTAATTTTTCTCTAAGTAGCGTTGAGCTAGTTTGACCCAATAGTTCACNCCTACNGGGATGAGGGCNTCATTNAAGTCATATGATGGGTTNTGGAGGTGGCATGGTCCCATGCCATGTCCAACGGAGCGATGATCGCCGTCACCATTGCCTAAGAACACATAGCAACCCGGCTTTTCAAGTAAGAAAAAGGCAAAGTCTTCTGCACCCATCGTAGGATCGATCGCAGTATTGACGTTTTGTTCACCCACGATCTCAGCCATCACCTCGCTAGCAAATTCGACTTCATCAGCATGGTTGATGAGCGGTGGATAGTTTCTAGAAAAAGTAATTTCTGCTTGGCAATCAAATGCACTCGCCACGTTATGAGAAATCTCACGCAGACGTTGCTCTATCAGATCAAGCACTTCTAAAGTAAAGGTGCGAACGGTTCCACCGATAAAGGCGCTATCGGGAATTACATTACTGGTTTCTCCCGCATGGAATTGCGTTACAGATAACACGGCAGCATCAACGGGGCGTTTATTGCGCGTAATGATGCTTTGCAAAGCTTGCACGACTTGAGTGCCTGCTAGCACTGGATCCGCGCTATTGTGCGGCAATGCTGCATGCCCACCTTTACCGCGAATCGTAATTTCGAATGCATTGCTAGATGCCATCATGGGGCCAGCGGTTACTCCAAAATGACCTTCAGCAAGGCCGGGCCAGTTGTGTAAACCAAAAACAGCATCACATGGAAATTGTTTAAAGAGCCCATCATTAATCATTTCTTTTGCGCCAGCGCCACCTTCTTCAGCTGGCTGGAAAATAAAAATAACCGTGCCTTTAAAGTCCCGATGATTTGATAAATATTGGGCAGCACCTAAGAGCATTGCGGTATGACCATCGTGGCCACAGGCGTGCATTTTTCCAGGGTTAACGGAAGTGTGCGCAAAATTGTTGTGCTCTTGCAGTGGTAGTGCGTCCATGTCAGCACGCAAACCCACCATCTTTCCAGGGCCAAGATCTCCGTCTAGTCGACCGACAACTCCTGTCTTCCCCATGCCACGGAAAACAGTAATGCCCCAGCTAGAAAGTGCTTCGGCAACAAGATCGGACGTACGATTCTCTTCAAAGCGCAATTCTGGGTGGGCATGGATATTGCGCCGTATTTCTTGAATTGCTGCTGCGGAATCGACGATTTCAGGGAGTAATCGCATATGTTTATCTTATCTGAAACCACATGGGGTCGCACTTATTTGGCCCAACTGCATCAGGGCAGTTTTATATGCTCCGCAGCAAACTCAAGCGCTTGTAATGAGTAAGGCTCATTTACTTGCTTTTGTAGGGCTATTGGCAGAGGTGGAATGACTCCAAGAAGGGGTGCGCTGATGCGATCTTTGAGACTTTGGATGTTTTCTTGCAAAAGTGGCATTTCTTCTGAAAGCGTATTAGCAATCCAGCCTGCCACTTCAAGATTACGCATTTTCAAAGCTTCATACGTTAAGAGTGCGTGATTAATGCATCCCAAACGCATTCCCACCACCAGAATGACAGGTAGGCCAATTGCTTTTGCTGTATCCCCTAAATCTTCCTTTTGATTGAGGGGCACCAGAAATCCGCCTGCACCTTCCACAATCACTGCGTCAAATTTTTCAGAGATATTGTGAAAAGCTTTGTGATGACTGCAATATTTAAGTCAATGCCTTGCGCTTGCGCTACAAGATGGGGGGCTGCAGGGGTGCTTAAGACGTAAGGACATAAATGCATGTCATCGTGTTCAAAGCCTGAAGCAAGCCTCAACGTTTCTAGATCTTCATTTAATTCGCGCCCATCTGGACTTCTATAGGTTCCGGCTACAACTGGTTTAAAGCCAACCGTCTTTATGCCAACTTCTTTGAGCTTCAGAATGAAGGCAGCGCTGACTAAAGTTTTGCCAACCTCGGTATCGGTTCCCACAACAAAGAACCCGGAAGCTTGATTGTGAGTGCTCATGCCAATTTCCCCACTTGCACNTGCTGCTCAATCTTTTGTAAAGCCTGAATAAGATTCTTCAATTCNTCAATACTGTGATTTGCTGAAAAAGTAATGCGTANACGGGCNCTGCCTGCTGGAACTGTTGGCGGCCTAATTGCCGGAATCCAGTAACCCATTTCATTCAATAGTTTGGCTGCTGCCAAGGCGTTGGCATTGCTGCCAAGAATGACTGGCTGGATCGGTGTACACGAAGCCACTTTTTCCCAATCGGAAAAATGCATTTCATTTTGCCAATGAGTAATCAGTTGACTCAGTTGACGCCGCCGGGCCTTGCCTTCTTCACTTTCAATGATGGCGAGGCTTTTCAGCAAAGCATGTGCAATGGCTGGTGGCGTAGCAGTACTGTAAATATAGGGGCGGCCTTTTTGAATCAGCCAGTCAATAAAAGGGGCTTGTGCACAAATGAATGCACCACTCACCCCAGCAGCTTTACCAAGGGTTCCGATATATATGATGCGCTCTGACCTAATATCAAATTGCTCCAGAATGCCATGTCCTAATTCACCAAGCACACCAAAACCATGGGCATCATCTACCAAGAGTAATGCATCGTATTGCTCTGCAATTTCTACTAGCGCTTTCACTGGAGTGATATCACCATCCATGCTAAAGACACCATCGGTGATGATGAGCTTGAGAGGCTTCGTATCTTTCTTGAGTGCCTCTG
>Ga0007849_1000074_pt1 | contig 9197 bp, 6 predicted proteins | sample CryBogCBH13Jun08_FD_54975 | JGI IMG/M metagenome (GOLD analysis project Ga0007849, IMG submission 54975) | Freshwater microbial communities from Crystal Bog, Wisconsin, USA - CBH13Jun08 | ecosystem: Environmental > Aquatic > Freshwater > Lake | place: Crystal Bog, Wisconsin, USA | collected... | reverse complement strand
ATCATTTCAGATACAGCATAGCCAGCACCCAGTTTCTTGCACAACTGCCGAAATGGACGGTCTGTTACGCCAGCCATAGGGGCGACAAAGAGTCGATTTGCGAGGAGGTGAGGGCCAATCTTCATCTGAATCTAGGGTGGGCGCGAGGAAATCTCAAGGTGGCGTGGAAAGCATGACACTTTAGCACAAATAGGGCTTAATTTGCCTATTTTTTAGGCAGATTAAGAGTTCAAAGCAGAGATCAAATGCCTTGATTTAAGGGGCCTAGCGGCGCCCAAACATCATTTGTCGAGCTAGGGCCGTTTTAACTGGAGGAAGCCATTGAAGGGCCGTTAAAGCTAGTCCACGCCCAATCACGATAGGAAGTAGGTTTGAGGTGAATACTCTGGCCATAAAGTCAGTTAAGCCGATGGTAGTAGTGCGATCAGCTTTACGGCTTTTTGCGTATCTTGTTAGCGCATGCTCGAGGTGATGAGGCGNTTGCTCTTCTTCAGGGTTTGAGAAGANCTCTGCCAATGTTTCTGCTAAAAGATAGGCATCTCGCAAACCGAGATTGAGTCCTTGGCCGGCAACGGGATGCAAGGTCTGTGCAGCATTGCCTATCCATACTTCATTGCCCTGGGTAATTTCTTTGCGGTAATTGAGTCCAAGCGCGTAAAGACGACGATCTTGAATTTTTAAGAATCGACCAATGCGAGAACCAAACTCTTTTTGTAGTGCCAATAGGAAATCAGCGTCACTTAAGTTCAAGCGTTGTTGTGACGATTCAGGGGATCCGCACCAAACTAGGTTCAGGATGTTGCTGCCGTAATGACTTGGTAGCACGGCAAGTGGGCCTTCTGATGTAAATCGCTCCCAAGCTTGATGGGATGCTGCGTTTTCTACTTCAACTAGACCAACTAGAGCGGATTGATCGTAATCACGACCAGATTCAACCCAATCCTGCTTTTTGAATAAGCCGCCTTCTGCATGAACGATACATTTAGCTTCGATGTCTAGGTGCTCAGCATCCTGATCGATATGCAGCCATGAAAAATGGGACTCAGATTGATTGACTTCACTCTGGATCGCTCTTAANGCTTTGCGTAAAGCCANATGAATATCGCGATAACGAATGATGTGGCCCAGAGCATCTTGGCCTAATTCTTCACGCGTCATTAAGGCTCGTCCAAAACGACCGGCTTGAGAAACATGTACACGATGAATNTCAGCACACTCNNTTGGCCAAGCTTTGATNGTNTCGAGTAGTAATTTACTGCCATGGGACAGCGCAATACCTCTGCTGTCGGCGGATGCTAGATCTGCATCATCAAGGGGATTNCGATCTACTAGTATGAGTTTGGCTTCAGGATATTTTTGCAAGCACCATGCGGCACAAGCTAGTCCAACAGGACCACCACCTTGAATCAATATGNCGTANTTGCTNGTGCTCGTCATGAATGCGTTATTGATTTTTCATCAAGGCTTCAATGTCATCGGCTTTAACGGGGGCGCCACGAGAAATTAATTCACATCCAGAGTCGTTGATCACTGCATCATCTTCAATCCGAATGCCGATATTCCAAAACTGCTCATCTACGTCTTGTGCTGGGCGAACATATAAACCAGGTTCAATCGTAATAACCATGCCAGGCCTCAGAATCCGCCAGGGTTTTTCAGCGTCAGCATTGATGTTGTTTTGCTCGCGATAGGAGCCAACATCATGGACATCCATGCCTAGCCAATGCGAGGTGCGATGCATATAAAAACGACGATAGGCAGCAGTCTCAATGGCATTGTCGAGTGAGCCAAGTTCAGTAAGTTTGAGTAACTTTTCATCCAACAAACCTTGTGTGAGCACCTTAAGTGCAGCTTCATGCGGCTGCATAAAAGTATTGCCAGGCTTTGTCACGGCAATGGCAGCTTCTTGAGCTGCTAAGGTGATGTCATATAGAGCGCGTTGTGGCCCACTAAATTTACCGTTTACTGGAAAGGTTCTGGTGATATCAGAGGCATAACCATCAAGCTCACAACCAGCATCAATGAGGCACAGTTCGCCGCCGCGCAATTCAGTAGATCCAGCGCGATAGTGCAGGATGCAGGAGTTAGCGCCGCCAGCAACAATACTGTTGTAAGCAACGCTTTGTGAGCCGCTGTTACGGAATTCATGTAGCAGCTCAGCTTCTAGTTGGTATTCGCGCATACCAGGCTTGCAGATTTGCATTGCGCGAATATGGGCGCGAGCAGAAATGGCAGCAGCACGTCGCATGATCTCGATTTCATGCACATCTTTAAACAAACGCATTTCATGAATCATTGCTTCAACATCATGAAATTCTGATGGGGGATTAATGCCAGCCCGCGCTTGTTGACGCACTTGTTTCATCCAGTGGCGTAGGCGGCGATCGGTTTCAGCGCTTTCTGCTAGGCGAACATAAACTGCATCTTGATCAGCTAATAATTGACTGAGTTTAGTATCAAGCTCAACATTGCTATGAGCAGAATCTACACCCAACATTTTTGGGGCAGCTTCAGGGCCAAGGCGTATGCCATCCCAGATCTCGCGCTCTGGATCTTTGGGTCTGCAAAAGAGATGTGTTTCTTCACTGTTTTGGTCGACCTTAATGACTAGCGTCGCGCCTGGCTCTTCAAATCCGCTGAGGTAGAAAAAATCACTGTCGTGACGATAAGGAAATTCACTATCGCGATTGCGAGATAACTCTGGAGCCGTGGCAATGACGGCAACCCCACCACCAGTATTGGCACGGATTTTTTTGGCTAAGGCAATTCTGCGTTTTTGGTAAATATCAGTTTTATTCATAAACTGCATTGAGCTCTTGCAAACGTTGAGGTGTACCTACATCGTGCCATGGTCCGAGATATTTTTCACCAGAGACTTTATTGTCCTTCATTGCTGTGCGAAGGAGGGGGGCAAGCTTTGCTGGAATCCCTATTACGAGATCTTGAAATAAGTCACGGTGGTAGATGCCAATTCCGGAAAAGGTGAGTTTTTCAGCCCCCGGTGATTCAATCTCGCTCACTTTGGAATGGTCTAGATAGAAGTCCCCGTCAGGGTGATGGGCTGGGTTGGGCACCATGACTAAGTGGGCTAGTGGAGGATTTTGGGAGCCCCTCAAGGCGGCATGTGCCTGTAATAGCCCTCCAATGGGAAAGCCTGGGCAAAAAACATCTCCATTGATTACCAGAAAGTAATCATCAGGATTAAGCAGGGGAAGGGCTTTGCGGATTCCGCCAGCTGTTTCTAGCGCTGTCGCCTCTGGAGAATATTGAATCTGCAGTCCAAACTGAGCCCCGTTTCCCAAGGCATCTTCAATTTTTTGTCCTAGCCAAGCGTGGTTAATGACAATATTTTGAATACCTGCATCAGATAGTGCTTCTAGATGCCATTGCAATAAAGACTTATCTTTGATCTTGAGAAGAGGCTTGGGCAAGTCATCCGTTAATGGTCGCATGCGCTCCCCTCTGCCGGCAGCAAGCAGTAAACAGGGAAGTTGCTTTGGCTTAGCCATGTTGACTTGTGCGCGTGGATTCTAAAATGCGGGCCAAAGGTTTTAATTCAATATAGCGGTTCGCAGTAGCTATTGCATATTGCAACACTAGCGGAATATCTTTTAGATAACCATCCTTACCATCACGATGAAATAGTCTTGCAAAGATGCCGAGCACTTTGAGATGGCGTTGTAAGCCCATCCACTCAAAATCTCGGTAGAACTGGCCAAAATCGTCTGGCATTGGTAACCCAACTTTACGGCCTTCTTCCCAAAACTTAATTACCCAATCAATCACTTTTTCTTCTGGCCATGCAATGTACGCATCGCGCCATAAAGAAGATGCATCGTAAGTAATAGGCCCGTAGACCGCATCTTGAAAATCCAAAACACCCGGATTATTTTTTTCGGTAACCATCAAATTACGTGAATGGTAATCGCGGTGTACATACACTTTTTCTTGTGAGAGATTGTTTTGAATGATCAGTTCAAAAGCCTGTTTGATCTGCGCATCTTGTAACTTGCTTAATTCAATTTGAAGATGTTTTTTTAAATACCATTCTGGAAATAAATCTAACTCACGCTGCAAGAGCGCTGCATCGTAATTTGGCAGAACATCAGGCTTGCTGGCCAATTGCATTTTGATTAATGCTTTGGTTGCATCCTGATAGAGGTGATCTGCAGTGCTGTCATTTAGTGCCGAGAGGTAAGTTTCGTTACCCAAATCATTGAGCAATAGAAAGCCCTCCCCCACATTTTTTTCAAGAATTTTGGGTACGTTTAAACCCGCCTCTGAGAGTAATAAATCAACCTGAATGAAGGCATCCAAGGGCTCGTGTTGAGGGGGAGCATCCATGACAATCAAAGTCCCAAAATCGGGGTTTTTTGTCTCAACCCTAAAATACCGCCGAAAGCTGGCATCAGCCGAAGCGGGGGCTAAGGTGTTGAGATCTAATTGCCAGCTAGGTTTGAGGCCTTCTAGCCAGTTGCGGAGGGTGTTTAAGCGAGCGTCAGTCATGGTCGATTCGTATAATAGTGCGAGTCAGGATCTATGAGTCATTATCGCCGTCGTGCCGGCCTTTGCGCCCCTCTTTTTTTAGCCATAACCCCCCGCTTAGTGTTGGGGTTAGTATTGCTGCAATTTGCACTTCCAGGGGCTGCTCAGGCACCTGCGCCTTTACCACCCACTACGCAGTCATTAAGCAATTCTGCGAATACGATTTTGATACCGGATCGTGGCGCTGTCACCGTTTTAAAACTGGATGACCAGTTGCGAGTTGGGCAGCCAATTTCTGACGGCAAGGCTCTCACCTTTACATCAAGTGATTCAATTTACGGCATAGTTGAACGCGATATGCATCTAAAAGGTCGTGCACAAATTCGCCGTAATGGGGCAGTCATTAAAGCTGATGAAATTAAATACAATCCTGATACCGANGTTGCTGATTTAGTTGGTAATGCGGAGCTGATCAAGGGNAATACTTCTTTTAGGGGGCCTAAGGCCCGCTTCAAAGTGGATGCACGTGAAGGTGAGATGGAGTCTCCCACTTATGAACTTCGTGATAACCGTGCAAATGGCACTGCAAAGAAACTAACGATTGAAACTTCGGATATTTTTGTTTTTGATCAGGCAACTTATACAACATGCACACCTGAAAACTTAGATTGGTATTTCACGGCTAGCAAGATTGAAATTGATAATGAGCAAAAAGAAATGGTGGGTACCAACGGTGTGATGCGTTTCTTCGATGTACCTATTGCGTATGTACCTTATTTCAGCGTTCCAACCTCCAATCAGCGTCGCTCTGGAATACTTGCACCAGTTACTGGCTACAACTCCAACAATGGTTGGGATACCACCCTCCCTTACTACGTNAACGTAGCGCCTAACCGTGATTTACTGTTACTGCCTCGGTATATGAATCAGCGTGGTACTCAGTTAGGTGCTCAATACCGTTTCTTGGACCGTCAATATGCCGGAACATTAATTGGAGAATACTTGCCTTACGATAAAAAGACGGGCACCGATCGCTGGAAGTACGACTGGCAGCAAAGACAAAATTTCAGTGGTGACTTAGCACCTGGTGGGTTGCCAGGCCCCGGGGCATTCAATGGCTACGCCAATATCGCCCGCGTCTCTGACAATATGTACCCCACAGACTTTTCTCAAAGTATTGCCGGAGCTATTACCAACCAATTCCGNCAAGAGGTGGGGGCGAATAAACAGTTGACCGATAGCTTAAGCAATTGGAATGTATCTGCGCGAGCTATGACGTTTCAGACTTTGCAGCCAGATCCAACGACAACGGTTCAGTCGCCCTATAACATTCTTCCGAATGTAACGGCTGTTTATAACAATCAAATTACGCCAACCGTTTCCGATGCGACTGGTAGATATTTAGAATTGCCGACAGGTCCTAAAACAACCTTCTCAACCGATTACACGCGCTTTGCCTATAACGTCAATGGCAATCCTCTGGCNGCTCCTGCTGGTAATTTATATAGCCAGGCTGATCGAACGGTAGTTAAAGGAGCATTGGCTTTGCCCCAGGTTACCCCTGGTTATTATCTGACTCCTAAAGTGAGCTTTCAGGCGAATAACTATGCTGCGACATCCATAACGCCTGGCGCACCAAATGCCCAAGGTTTTGTGATTCCCACTTTTAGTTTAGATTCAGGTTTAGCGTTTGAGAGAGATGCGGCAGAGTTAAAGGGCTTCTTTGGTCGCGATATGCTCTTGACGATGGAGCCTCGCGCTTTCTACGTATACACACCATTTCAGAGTCAGGCACAAACACCTCTATTTGATACCGCCGACGGTGGTTTTGGCGTGACTCAAATTTTTAGTGAAAATAATTTTGTTGGTAATGACCGTGTTGCAGATAACAATAAGCTGACTGGTGGTATTACTAGTCGTATGCTGGAGGCAAGCTCTGGTGCTGAGCGCGCCTCTGTGACGCTTGCTCAAAGACAGGACCTCACTGGCCAGCGCGTTGGGTTGAATGGGACGATTGCTAACCCAACTACTTATTCAGATACCCTGGGTTCCGGCTCTGTTCGATTGCTTGGAAACTTTAGTGTAGATGCCTTTGGGCAGTACAACACCCAATTAAATCGTTTTGTACAAACTACAGTAGGTGGTAGTTGGCGCCCAACTCCAGGCCGAAGTTTAAATTTTGGCTATCGTAATGTGTGGAGTCCACCAACTCAAGCATTTGGACCAACCCCAGCAACTCTGGCGGCAACAACTACAGATCAATATAACGTTTCTGGTCAATGGCCCATTACCCGCGAACTTTCAGTTTTGGGGCGTTGGGGCTATGATGCTTTGACAACTAAAACACTTAATACCTTGGCAGCATTGGAGTGGACGCGCGACTGCTGGACTTTGCGTGCAGCATATTCTCAAATGCTCAATACCTCCCAAATCACCACTACCCAAATCCTCTTCCAAATAGAATTTAGGGGCTTTGGTAGCGCCGGCAGTAATCCAGTTGATATCATGAAGCTGAATGTTCCTGGATATATGCCTACTTCCAAGCCTATACCGCCCTCAACATACGAGAACTATCAATGACACCTTGTCTGAGTAGCTTTAAACGGATTTTAATTCAAGCCGTGCTTGCAAGCGCTATGTTGCTTGCTGGCGTTGCGGTTGCTCAAGATTCTGCACGATCGAGTCCCGATAGCAAGATCCGCAACATTGATGGCGTGGCGGCTGTTGTTAATACAGGTTATGTGACCCGTAAAGAGATTGATGATCGTATTTTGGCCTTGCAGAAACAGGGTACAAAACTTCCAGATCCTGTTGTGCTTCGTCAGACTGTTATGGAGCGCCTCATCATTGAAAAAATTCAACTTCAAGAGGCAGAACAGGAAGGTATTGTCGTTAGCAATAAAGAGTTAGATAAGATTATTGGCGACATAGCATCTAAAAATAAATTATCAGTTGCAGAGTTTAAGCAGAAGGTTATTGCTACAGGAAGTACATTTGAGCGTTATAAAGAAATGTTACGTGATGACATCATCATTAGTCGTTTCCGCGAGCGCGAAGTTGAAGGTAAGATCAAAATTTCTGATGCTGAGATTGATAACTATATTGCTGATCGTACGCGTGCCATGACTGGAGGAGGGGCTCCTCGCTCCGCTCCCGCAGCTCCAGGATCGCCAGAGGAAATTGATGTCGCCCAAATTTTTATCCCAGCTGACTCAAATGCTGGAGCTGGCGCTCAGGCAGATGCAAAGAAAAAAGCAGAAGCATTATTGCGTGATGCCCGCGGCGATGTAGATTTCTTACAACTTGGTGCCATGGCCGCGAAAGATGACCCAAAAATTAAGTTTCAAGAATTAGGCTACCGCACGCCAGATCGATTGCCACAGTTATTTTATGAAGCCATTAGGAATACGGGCGGCGGTCAAGTGGCTAATAGTGTGGTGAAAAGTCCCGCTGGCTATCATGTGCTCAAAGTATTGGATCGCCGCGCTTTGGCTGCTGGTGCTCCGCAACAGGCCGCCCCTCAAGAGGCCGCCTCAAATGCGCCACAAAATATTGCCATTACCCAGACAATGTCCCGCCATATCTTGCTTCGTAATCGCCCAGGTTTAAATGATCAGGATGCAGAGCGACGTTTAGCCGGATACCGTGATCAGGTGCGCGCAAAGACGGCTGACTTTGGCGAATTAGCCAAGAAATATTCAGAAGATGGTTCTGCAGCCAATGGTGGTAATTTAGGTTGGATGGGTCCAGGAGATTTGGTTCCTGAGTTTGAGCAGGCAATGAATCGCTTGCAAATCGGCGAAGTGAGTAATCCAGTGAAGTCTGAGTTTGGCTGGCATTTGATCCAAGTGCTTGAACGTCGAGATGCTCAGCTAACGGTTGATAAGCAAAAGGAATTTGCGCGTGCCGCTATTCGTGAACGAAAGTTTGAGCAAGCCTATCAGGATTGGATTCGTCAGTTGCGAGATACCGCAACGGTGAAGATTATCAACATAGATGATGCCGCAAGTAGCCCCCGTTAATCTAGTCATTAGTTCTGGTGAACCCGCTGGCATTGGACCAGAGATTAGCCTTGCAGCAGCTTGCACTTTCTTAAAAGAACAGCCTAATGCGCACATCACTGTGCTCGGCAACGCTACTTTATTGCAGACCCCTAAAAATATTGATTCTGAAATATCAAAACGCTTAGAGATACAGTCTGTTGAAATTNCGGAGTCGGTTACTGCTGGAACCTTGAATCCAGCTAATGCGCAATATGTTCTTAATCTATTGAATGCTGCGGTGGCAGGTTGTTTGACTGGACGCTTTGATGCCATGATTACTGCNCCATTGCAAAAGAGCATCATTAATGTTGCTGGNACCCCCTTCAGTGGCCATACAGAATACTTAGCTGAGGTTTGTAAGCTTGATCACGTAGTCATGATGTTGTGCGCGCTTTTACCTGCTGGATTCATGGGTCTTAAAGCGCCCAGGGAATTGCGAGTCGCCNTAGCCACCACTCACCTTCCTTTGAAAGATGTGCCATCAGCGCTGACTCAAAAGCACATTCTAGAAACCATTCAGATCGTTCACCGTGATCTTCAGCATAAGTTCGGCATCTCTAACCCAGTGATTAGGGTGGCAGGACTCAACCCCCATGCTGGTGAATCGGGTTATTTAGGGCGCGAAGAGATTGAAATAATTTCACCTGCAATTCAATTGGCTCAAGGGGA
>Ga0007849_1000070_pt1 | contig 9475 bp, 6 predicted proteins | sample CryBogCBH13Jun08_FD_54975 | JGI IMG/M metagenome (GOLD analysis project Ga0007849, IMG submission 54975) | Freshwater microbial communities from Crystal Bog, Wisconsin, USA - CBH13Jun08 | ecosystem: Environmental > Aquatic > Freshwater > Lake | place: Crystal Bog, Wisconsin, USA | collected... | reverse complement strand
CGCAACTTAGAGCGCGATCATGCGCGCACCTCTGTCAGTGAATTTTCAGCGCTAGGCCTAGTGGAGATGACGCGTAAGCGCACTAGAGAGTCTCTTGCCCATATTACCTGCGAGCCCTGCTCCGTATGCCAAGGTAAAGGGGAAATCAAAACAGCGCAAACGATTTGCTATGAGATCTTAAGAGAAATCGTGCGTGAACACCGCCAATTTAATCCAAAAGAATTCCGCATTGTGGCTGCACCTGATGTGATTGATTTATTTCTTGAAGAAGAAAATCAATTCTTGGCGCAGCTGGGAGATTTTATCAACAAGCCAATCAAACTCCAGGCGGAAGGTAGTTTTCGTCAAGAACAATACGATATTGTTCTGAGTTAATTCAGCCAAGTTTTAAGCATTCGAAAACTGTATGCGATGCAGGTTTGCATACAAACCATCTTGCTTTATCAAGTCTTCATGCGAGCCGTTTTCAACCACTTTGCCATGCTCTAAAACAACAATGCGATCGGCGTGCTCAATAGTTGAAAGGCGATGGGCAATGACCAAGGTTGTCCTACCAGCCATCAACCTCTCCAAAGCATCCTGAACCTGGCGCTCTGACTCTGAGTCGAGAGCGGAGGTGGCTTCATCCAAAATCAAGATAGGCGCATTCTTATAAATAGCGCGCGCGATTGCCAAACGCTGACGCTGACCGCCAGATAAGCGATTGCCGTTATCCCCCACTATGCTATCAATGCCATCAGGCAATTCTTTAATCATGGCGCTTAAATTGGCGGCCTCCAAAGCTTCAATTACACGACCGCGATCAATGCCTTCTTCAACAACCGCACCATAAGCGACGTTAGCAGCAATCGTGTCATTGAACAAAATGACATCTTGGCTTACAAAGGCAATTTGCTTTCGCAAATCAGATAAGACAATTTCTTCAAGTGGCGTATCGTCTAAGAAAATATGTCCAGAAGTCGGCTTAAAGAAACGCGGCAAAAGGTTTACTAAGGTGGACTTACCGCCACCGGATGGTCCTACAAAGGCCACGATCTCGCCTGGCCTAATAGATAAATTAACGTCAGTAAGCGCGTCTTTACGGCCGACCTCTTGCTGATAAGAGAAACCAGCATTTTCAAAGCGAATACCGCCCTTAGCCTTAGTCAGGGGCTTCATATTTGGTGTGCGAGACTCTTCCTCTTCAAAAGGCTCGTCCATTAATGTGAAGATCATTTCTGCCGCGGTCAAACCACGCTGCAAAGGTTGATTAATATCCGCCAAGTGCTTCAGAGGGGAAATCACCAACATCATGGCTGTAACGAAAGAGGCAAAGCCNCCGACGGTAGTTCCCTCAGTAGCGGACTGCATCAAGGCAATCACCAATACGACTGATAGCGCCATNGAGGCAANTAACTGAGTAATCGGTTGGTTTAAGCCACCCGCTACGGCAGACTTCAAGGCAAATTGACGTAAGCGCTCCGCCTTTTCCATAAAGCGGCGCATCTCGTACTGCTCAGCTCCATGCACCTTAACAATCTTGTAGCCTGCTGCCGCCTCTTCAACGATATACGCCAACTCACTCGTCAAACCCTGTTGCTCTCGATTTAATGCTCTCAAACGCTTATTGATCTTGCTCATGATGAGAGCAATCACTGGGAAAATAATTAATACGACCAAGGTGAGACGCCAATTGAGGTAAATGAGATAACCCATCAAACCAACAACAGTCAATGAATCGCGTACCAGGCTAATCAACATGCCGCCCATGATTGAGAGAACATTATTCACTTCGAATACAACGGCATTGATTAAATTAGAAGCGGAGTTTTTTTGAAAAAAGACTGTGCGAGCATGCAAGAGGGTTTGAAACATCTGCTCACGCAGCTTTAAGAGCACTGCGTTAATGACACGAGTCAGTAAATAATTGGATAAAAATTGGGCTAGGCTGCGAACCATCGCTAAACCCACTAGGAAAAGCGGCACCTGCCAAAGCTTGTTATCGAGCTGCCCCGTAAAGCCACGATCCAGCAAAGGCTTCATTAAGGCTGGAATAGAGGTCTCGGCGCCTGCCACCAAGGCCATCGCCAATAAAGAGCCAATAATCAAGCGAATATGGGGCTTGAGGTACTGAATTAAGCGGTTTAGGGCGGTACGGTCTTGAGCATTCATATAATGAATTATGCCCACCTTATCAGTCATACTCATCACCCGCAATGAAGAGGCCAATTTGGCCGACTGTTTAGCCTCCCTAGAAGGGATTGCTCAGCAAGTTGTGGTGGTGGATACTAATAGCTCAGACCGGACCCTGGACATCGCTAAATCCTATGGGGCGGTGATTGCTCAGCCGCCAGATTGGCCTGGATTTGGCCCCCAAAAGAACCGGGCCCTGGATCTTGCTACCGGTGAATGGGTTTTATCCCTAGATGCCGATGAAAGACTCACCCCAGCCCTCAAATCCGAAATTGTCACAGCGATTCATCATTCGGCCCATGTGGACTGTTTTGCCATTCCGCGCCTATCTTGGTATTGCGGGCGTTTTATTAGGCACTCCGGGTGGAATCCTGACTATGTTGACCGCCTCTTTAAACGCGGCAGCGCCCGGTTTTCCGATGATTTAGTCCATGAGCGTCTTATTCCCTCTGGACAAGTCGCAAAGCTCGAGAACCCCATGTTGCATTACAGCTTCATGGATTACTCTCAGGTACTCCAAAAAATTGACCGTTACTCCACGGCATCCGCCGAACAAGCTTTTGCCCAAGGTAAAACCAGCACCCCTCTAAAAGCAGTCCTCCATGGTGCTTGGTCTTTCTTTCGTACCTACTTCTTGCGGGCTGGCTTTTTAGATGGTCCNCAAGGTTTTACCTTAGCCATGTCAAATGCCCAAGGTACCTANTATCGTTATNTCAAGCTGTGGCACTTGATTCGGGAAGCCAGCAAATGATGTCGATTTTGTTGGCCACTTACAACTGGCCAAAAGCGTTAAAGCTTTGCCTAGAATCCCTTGGCACTCAAAATGATCTTGATTTTGAAATCATCATTGCTGATGANGGGTCGANCAATGAAACTAAGGAAGTGATCGATGGCATNAAGGAAAATTTTCCAGTAGCCATCACACATCTCTGGCAGGAAGATCAAGGCTTTCGAAAAACCCGCATTCTCAATCAAGCTATTGCAGCAGCGCGTGGTGATTATTTGGTTTTCTTAGATGGGGACTGTATTGTCCAGCCGGATTTCATTACTCGTCATCGCGAATTAGCNCAAGCAGGTCATTTAGTAACAGGGAGTCGCGTATTACTCAATCAAGCACTCACTACCTCGCTATTAGNGTGGCCACATTGGAGCTTTGCACGCTTTGCCTCCAAATTATTCAGCTATCGTCTGAGTGGTGGAATCAATAAATACTGGCCACTCAAAATCAAACTGGGTAATGGCTCGTGGCGAGACTACGATCAATTTGTTTGGCGCCGTATCAAGGGTTGTAATATGGCTTGCTGGAAAACAGATGCGCTAGCGATTCAGGGTTTTGATGAAACCATGACTGGCTGGGGTCATGAAGACGCCGACTTTGTGTTTCGTTTACAGCACAATAAAATTATCCGTAAATCGGGGGCATGGGCAACAGAGGTTTTTCATCTCTTTCATCGCATTCATGATCAAAGCAATGCAGCAGAGAACGCTCGTCGTGTGCGCGAGAAAATTTTAGCTAAAGCACTCTAAACGCATGACTCACTTCTCATCGCTCAAGCCAAAAAAAGTATTGTTTATTGCCACTCGGCAAATTGGTGATGTATTAGTAACCACACCCCTCATCCAGCAGGCTCGAGAGCTCTGGCCTGAGGCTGAGTTTCATTTTCTAGGCTATCGCGGCAAACTCGATATGCTCAAAGGCAATCCTAATATTGCTGAGCTGATTGAAACCTCGGACCGACCTGGTTTTGGGGAGTATCTTTCGCTCTTTAATCGCCTCTTTCAGCGTTATGACTTGGCCATCGTCACACAACCCAGCGACCGAGCGTATTTCTATGGTTTAGTAGCAGCCTTCAGAAGGGTTGGCGTATTGGGCGGACATCCCCAAGGCCTTACGGAACAAGATAAAGCCAAGAAAAGTAAAAACGATAAACAAAATGCTTGGAAGAAAGCCATCTGCTTACATACAGTCGACGTAGATTATTTTGGACAGCATGTCATTACTGAAAAGCTGCGATTGCTAGAAGTGTTTTACAAAAATGTTCAAGACTTATTTAGCAAACCAATTTCTGTAGTGCCCCCTGCAGGCGAAGCCCTCACTCCAGTGATCGCCAGTCAACTACGCTCACCCTATGTCGTTGTACACCCAGGCCCGCTAACTGCATACAAACGTTGGCCACTGGCTTATTGGCAAACTCTGGTCACCTGGTTAACGCAGCAAGGCTGGCAAGTGGTACTGAGCGCCTCACCAGCCAAACAAGACTTACAGCTCAATCAGGATATCGTTTCTTTGCTTGATGAAGCTACGCGAGAAAATGTAGTGGATGTCGCCGGTAAGCTATCCATCCCTCAGGCACGCAGCTTAATCCAAGGGGCGCATTTATACATTGGTGTCGATACCTCTATTACCCATTTGGCGGCCGCTTGCAATATCCCAACCGTCGCCCTATTTGGCCCAACACCCCCAAGTAACTTTGGGCCCTGGCCTAATGGCTTTATCGGGAAGCAACCCTACCAATTGCGTGCGCGTACCCAAACTGTCGGCAATGTCACTATCTTGCAAGGCCCGGGTGAGTGTGTGCCATGCCGTAAGGCAGGCTGCGAAGATCGCCCTGATAGCAGGAGTGAATGCTTAGATTTACTGGAGCCCAATCAAGTGATTGAGGCCATTGAGAAAATTACTCAGAAATAAACTGCAGAAATCTCTAAAAATTAGAGATATTGAACCTGTACCGGGTTAGTTTGTTTAGAAGCCAGAATTTGATGAAGACTATGCAAGCAAGCGTCATCCGGATAAATTCTTAGCTCTTCAGGAAACTGCATCAAGCAGGCACCACCACTAGTAGTCACCGCAGCAGTCAACATCAAACCCTTAACGGCATCATTGCCACCAGAAGCTGCTGGCGCCGGTGCGCCAAACTTAGTATCCCGCACTCGGTTAGCCATCAAATAAGGGCCGATTTGAGTACGCAACATTTTCAAATCCGTTGCCGAATCAATAAATACATGAATATTGCGAGCAAAACGCATCCGGGCACCGGTGATATCCATCACGCCTTCCGATACGACGCGCATGCCACCAGAGAATTTATCTGGCGTCACGTTGACTTTAGCCACCAACAGCTCATCCTCTTTCAGCCAAGAGCGATTCGGCTCATACACCTCGCTATAGAGGGTGACTTCGATTGCCGCGGAGCCATCATCAATCGTCGCAATCATCATGCGACCACGTTGACCTGTCAGCATGCGAGCTGAAGTGATGATGCCGGCAATCAGCTGATCTTTGCCTTCAGTAACCTTAGCAAGCGGTTGACGAATAAAGTGAGAAACCTCCTCACGGTAGGCATCAAACATATGTCCAGTTAAACAAAGTCCTAAGGATGTTTTTTCTTCTTGAAGGCGTTTCTTCTCAGACCACACCGGCTCACGAACCAATTCAGGCAAATGACGATCCTCTTCACCAGCTGCTTCAAATAAACTCACCTGATGGACAGAGGCTTCAGCCTGCTCAGCCGCTTCAATGGCGCGTGCCAGCGAGGCTAACAGCGTAGAGCGAATGTCGTACAGATTGCCGCCAGCAGTCAGCTCATCACGATACAAGCTATCAAATGCTCCGGCGCGCATCAGCGCTTCAATTGCACGACGATTGACTTGACGACGATCGACCCGAGCGCAAAAGTCAAACAAGTCTTTAAATGGCCCACCACTCTCACGCACCTTCACAATCGATTCAATCGCTGCTTGACCGGTACCCCTTACTGCGCCCAAACCATAACGAATATGACTTAGCGGCGAATCTGGTGATGCATCGGGTGCACGTAATGGCGTGAACTCATAAACACCAGTGTTGATATCTGGTGAGAACACACGAATTTGGTTATTGAGGCAATCGTCATACAGAATCTTCACCTTATCGGTGTCATCCATCGCGAGTGATAAGTTGGCCGCCATAAACTCAGCGGGGTAATATGCTTTCAACCAAGCAGTTTGATAGGCCAAGAGTGCGTAAGCAGCCGCATGGGACTTATTAAAGCCATAGCCCGCAAAGCGCTCCATTAAGTCATAAATCTCGTTGGCTTTGCCCTCGGTAATACCACCAGCCTTTGCGCCATCACTGAAGATCTTGCGATGCTGCGCCATCTCTTCTGGTTTTTTCTTACCCATCGCGCGACGCAACATGTCAGCGCCACCGAGTGAGTAGCCCCCAATCATCTGCGCCATCTGCATTACCTGCTCCTGATACACCATGATGCCGTAGGTTTCACGCAGAACGGATTCGATGCGAGGATCTGGATACTCTACTTTTTGACGACCGTGTTTACGTTCAATAAAGTCCGGAATCAAATCCATTGGACCTGGGCGATACAAAGCCACCAAAGCAATAATGTCTTCGAAGCGGTCAGGCTTAGCTTCACGTAGCATGCCTTGCATGCCGCGACTTTCCAACTGGAAAACAGCAACAGTATTCGCCTTCTTGAGAACCTCAAACGCCCCCGCATCATCAAGCGGGATCTCGCCAATATTCCAATCTTGACGATCAGCATGCAGGGTTTTAATCCAACGTTCAGCTGCAGCCAAAATAGTGAGCGTAGTTAAACCCAAGAAGTCGAACTTCACCAAACCAATCGCTTCAACATCATCTTTATCAAACTGACTAATGACGGAGTTGCTATCTTGATCCTTGGAATCTTTTGCTTCTTGGGTATAGAGCGGGCAAAAATCCGTTAAGCGGCCAGGGGCAATCAAAACGCCACCCGCATGCATACCCACGTTGCGGGTCATGCCCTCTAACTGCTGAGCCAAAGATAGTAGCTGGCGCACTTCATCTTCATTCTTCTCGCGCTCAGCTAATTGCTTTTCTTCTTTCTTAGCAATATCAATGGTCATGTATTGACCAGGCTTATTGGGAATGAGTTTTGCAATGCCGTCGACGAAGTTGTAACCTTGCTCAAGTACACGACCTACGTCACGAATCGCTGCTCTTGCCGCCATCGTGCCAAATGTCGCAATTTGACTAACAGCGTCTTTGCCGTACTTNTCTTTGACGTATTGAATGACGCGATCGCGCCCATGCTGGCAAAAGTCAATATCGAAGTCGGGCATCGATACCCGCTCAGGATTTAAGAAGCGCTCAAAGAGCAAGTTATAACGCAGGGGATCAAGGTCGGTAATACCTAATGAGTAAGCCACTAAAGAGCCGGCACCAGATCCACGGCCAGGGCCTACTGGGACACCATTGTTTTTTGCCCAGTTAATAAAATCTGCCACGATCAAAAAGTAACCTGGGAAACCCATTTGAGAAATCGTCTTCACCTCAAACACTAGGCGATCGTGATAGCGAGATTTTTCTTTGGCACGCTCCTCTGGATCCGGAAAATTGCGCTCCATATGACGATCCAAACCAATCTCCGACAGCGCTAAGAGATATTCATCTAGAGTGATGCCTGGTGGGGTCGGAAAATCTGGTAAGCGGGGTTGACCTAATACCAATGACAGGTTGCAACGTTTAGCGATTTCTACAGAATTCGCAATCGCAATAGGAAGATCGGCAAAACGTTTCTCCATCTCTTCTTGCGATAAGAAATATTGCTCATCATTAAATTTCTTTTGACGGCGTGGATTACCCAAGAGCTCGCCCTCTGCAATGCAAACACGCGCTTCATGGGCCGTGAAATCACTTCTTTGCATAAACTGCACAGGATGCGTAGCGACTACTGGCAAATCCATCTCGCTCGCCATATGACAAGCCCGTTGAAGATGTTGTTCATCTTGTGGATGTCCGCCACGCTGCACTTCAATAAAAAAGGCGTCTGGGAAAATCTTGGCCCAGCGACCTGCCGCAGCCTTAGCCTGGTCTTCTTGCCCCGCTAGAAGTGCGACACCAACATCACCCCAGCGACCACCGGATAAAGCGATCAAGCCGTGCGCTAAGGTTTTTTTAGTCTTCTTATCTTCCTCTTTAGCTGCTGGCTCAGTAAACCAGGCGGGGTCGACCTCAGCACGACCGCGCGATTGGTTTTCCAAAGAGGCGCGGCTCAGTAACTGGCATAGATTAAGGTAACCAGAATGGTTTTGAACTAAAAGTAGTAAGCGATAAGGCTGATCAGGATCTTGATGGTTGCTAATCCAAACATCAGCTCCAGCAATCGGTTTAATGCCTTTGTCACGCGCGGCTGTATAAAACCGTATTAAGCCAAATAAGTTACTCAGATCGGTTAAGGCTAAAGCCCCCATTCCATCTTTTTCAGCCTGCGCTACCGCATCGTCAATGCGCACAATCCCATCCGTAATCGAAAACTCGGAATGAAGGCGAAGATGAACAAAACGGGGTGAAGCCATGAGATCATTTTAGCTGTGAACGATCCAAAAAATCCCCCACCCCCAGCCGGCGCCTATCGCGGGCGATTTGCCCCCTCGCCTACCGGTCCGCTTCATGCTGGATCACTAGTTGCCGCCCTCGGAAGCTGGCTGGATGCCAAGAAAAATGGAGGTAAGTGGCTACTCAGGATTGAGGACGTAGACGGTCCAAGATCTATCCCTGGGGCTGACCTGGAAATCATGCGCCAATTGCTGGCCTGTGGCCTGCAGTGGGACGAGGAAGTGACTTGGCAATCCGAATGCCAAGAAGACTATCAAAGGGCTCTAGAGGCCTTAAACCAGCATAAATGCCTGTATCCCTGCACCTGTTCCCGCCAAACGATTGCTAACGCCCTGGCTACCCAAGGGATTGATATTCCCCGCAATCAAGAAATGGTCTACCCAGAGACCTGCCGCCCGATCGAACTTGGAATAAACAATCTGTCCACCAGTAAGGTGGCCTGGAGGTTAGCCCTTCCCAGCAATCTGGTCATTGAGTTTGAGGATCGGTGGCTTGGGACTCAAAAACAGCAACTCAACCAGGCTGTGGGCGATTTTGTCCTGCGTCGCAGTGATGGTTTGTTCGCCTATCAACTAGCAGTTGTTGTTGATGATGCGGCACAAGGTATTACCCATATCGTGCGTGGCGAAGATTTGCTGAGTAATACCGCCAGACAAATCTATTTACAAACTGTACTGGCTTACGATCGGCCACAATATCTACATCTACCCCTTGTACTGGATGAGCATGGTGAGAAACTCAGTAAGCAAACGCTAGCAACCCAAATTCATACACGGGATACAAAAAGCGTGCTGCAAGAGTTGCAGAAAGCAGCAGCGCATTTAGGCTTGAGGAATTTACCGAATAGGGAAAGTGTTTCGATTGCAGAGTGGCTCTTAGCAGCCACTCATGCATGGGGTAATCAAAGAAATTAAAAAAATATAAAAC
>Ga0007849_1000068_pt1 | contig 9547 bp, 10 predicted proteins | sample CryBogCBH13Jun08_FD_54975 | JGI IMG/M metagenome (GOLD analysis project Ga0007849, IMG submission 54975) | Freshwater microbial communities from Crystal Bog, Wisconsin, USA - CBH13Jun08 | ecosystem: Environmental > Aquatic > Freshwater > Lake | place: Crystal Bog, Wisconsin, USA | collected... | reverse complement strand
GAAAGCAAATTGCCTTTGTAAGCCAAGATGTCATTTTGTTCAATGACACGATTGCTGCTAACGTCGCTTATGGTGCGGTTGCTGAAGAAGGCATTGATCGCGGTCGTGTAATTGAAGCTTTGGAGGCTGCCAATTTAAGCGCCATGATTAAAGAATTGCCAGATGGCATTGATAGCATGGTGGGGGATAACGGCAATCGCTTATCTGGCGGTCAGCGTCAGCGTTTGGCGATCGCGCGCGCTATTTATAAAAATGCGCCTATCTTAATTTTGGATGAAGCCACTTCCGCTCTCGACTCAGAGTCAGAGCGCCAAGTTCAGGATGCTTTGGAGAGGTTGATGGCTGGTAGGACAACCTTGGTCATTGCCCATCGCCTTTCAACTATTGAGCACGCCGATCGCATTGTTGTTTTAGAGCATGGCAAAGTGGTTGAAAACGGCTCGCATGAAGACTTGATAAAGCAAGATGGTTTGTATGCAAACCTGCATCGCATACAGTTTTCGAATGCTTAAAACTTGGCTGAATTAACTCAGAACAATATCGTATTGTTCTTGACGAAAACTACCTTCCGCCTGGAGTTTGATTGGCTTGTTGATAAAATCTCCCAGCTGCGCCAAGAATTGATTTTCTTCTTCAAGAAATAAATCAATCACATCAGGTGCAGCCACAATGCGGAATTCTTTTGGATTAAATTGGCGGTGTTCACGCACGATTTCTCTTAAGATCTCATAGCAAATCGTTTGCGCTGTTTTGATTTCCCCTTTACCTTGGCATACGGAGCAGGGCTCGCAGGTAATATGGGCAAGAGACTCTCTAGTGCGCTTACGCGTCATCTCCACTAGGCCTAGCGCTGAAAATTCACTGACAGAGGTGCGCGCATGATCGCGCTCTAAGTTGCGCTTGAGCTCATGCAAGACGGATTCTTGATGATCCTTGCTAACCATATCAATGAAGTCAATGATGATGATGCCACCCAAATTACGTAAGCGTAATTGACGTGCGATTGATTGAGCAGCCTCTAAATTGGTTTTAAAAACAGTGTCATCTAAATTTCGTGCCCCAACATAACTACCAGTATTCACATCGATTGTTGTCATGGATTCAGTTTGATCGATCATCAGGTATCCACCCGACTTCAGATCAACGCGGCGTCCTAAGGCTTTGTTAATTTCAGCATCGACATCAAATAAGTCAAAGAGGGCGCGTTCACCACGATGCAAGGTCAACTTACCCAATAGATTGGGCATGTACTGAGCTGCAAACGCATTGAGCTTGTCGAAATTTTCAGAGGAGTCCACCCGTATTTGGCTGGTTTCTTCTCCAGCAACGTCTCGTAGTACGCGCTCTGCAAGACTCAGATCTTGGTAGAGTAGTGATGGCGCCGCTTTATGGTTAACCGCTTCGCGGATGTTTTCCCAAGTGGTGCGCAAGTAGCGCATATCGTGCTGCAACTCAGTATCGGTGGCATCTTGTGCGCTAGTACGCACAATGATTCCCCCTTTTTCATCTTCGGGCATCAACCCTGCAAGTCGCGCTTTGATGGCCTCACGCTCTTCAGGTTGATCAATGCGTTGAGAGACGCCGATATATTTCTCGTTAGTGATATCACTACTTACCGGCGGCAAATACACCAGATTTCGTCCGGCAATACTGAGTTGAGTTGTGAGGCGCGCACCTTTGGTCCCAAGGGGATCTTTGAGTACTTGCACTAATACGGTCTGACCTTCAAACAGCAGTTTTTCAATTTGCACTTGTGGATTATTTTGGGTGATATCGGCTACGTGCATAAAGGCAGTACGCTCAAGACCAATTTCAATAAAAGCGGATTGCATGCCAGGTAGAACTCGCACGACTTTTGCTAAATAGATATTGCCCACAATTCCACGTTGGCGCGTACGCTCGATCTGCAGCTCTTGCACTGCGCCTTGTTGAATTAATGCCACCCTGGTTTCTTGGGGGGTAATATTGATGAGTATCTCTTCGTTCATAGGTGGCTTATTTGGGCGCGAGCGAGTAGTTGCGTGGTTTCGAAAATCGGAAGACCCATGATACCGCTATAACTTCCCTTGATCGAGGGAATGAGTGCGCCACCAAGCCCCTGAATACCATAGGCTCCGGCCTTGCCAAAGGGCTCCCCACTGGCAATATAGTCTTCATTTGTTCTGTGGAGAGAAGGGAAAACTCCACTTCGGAAACTTGAACTAGACATGCTGGCTTGCTGTCTAGCGAGAGTGTGATGGCCACCGCTGTCAGGACTTCATGCGTTTTGCCGCTGAGCAAACTCAGAACTCTTCGCGCATCTTCTGCATCGCTAGGCTTGCCTAAAATTTCCCCAGTAGGGTGATTGGGAAGACTTACGGTTGTATCGGCACAGAGAATGGGCGCCCATGGAAGATTGCTTTTCTGCCAGCGCGCTAGGGCAGCTGCACTTTTTGCCAAAGTAACCCGCTCAACATAAGCTCGCGCTTTTTCATTGGGAAGTGGTATTTCAATCGCTTCAGCGTCTTCCCCAGGCGCTGGAAGTAGCATCTCAAATTGCACGCCCATTTGCTTTAAGAGTTCTTGGCGACGTGGGCTTTGCGAAGCGAGGTATATGTAAGGGATCATAGCTAATACTTACTCGCGATGATAGGGGTGGCCCTGCAGAATCGTCCAAGCCCGATAGAGTTGCTCGACTAGTAATACTCTAGCCATAGCATGTGGCAAGGTAAGACTCGAAAGACGCCACATTGATTGAGCGCTATCTTTGAGGCTAGCATCTAAGCCATCAGCACCGCCAATCAAAAAGACAACATCGCAACCGTCTTGTCGCCAGTTGGCTAATTGCGTTGCTAGGTTCTGAGTGGTTTGATCTTTCCCGCGCTCATCTAATGCAATGATGCGAGACCCTTTAGGAATGGCCGCCGCCATTTTGATGGCTTCTTTAGCGGGAGTGAGATCGGGTTTGATCTCTTTAATCTCAATGCTGCAATCAGCTGGCATGCGCTTGATGTAGTCATGCGTTACCGTTGCCACCCAGTCTGGCATCTTATGACCAACAGAAACGATCGTTAAACGCATTCAGAAGAAAGACTGTATGAAAGAATCAAATACTTAGTCTTCGTCTTCGTCAGGCTCGCTAGCTTTGACAAGACCTTTTTCACCAGCCAGCTTGACCCGTACAGGTTTGGCACCCCACATGCCTTCAAGTTGGTAGTAAGAGCGCAGCATGGGTTGCAAGATGTGCACGACAATATCGCCGCAATCCACTAAGACCCATTCACCGGTTTCTAGTCCTTCAACCGAGATCACTTCGCCACCTTTGGCGTTGACCTCTTCTTTAACCGACATAGCTAATGAACGTGTCTGACGATTACTTGAGCCAGTGGCAATAATGACGCGGTCAAATAATTCACTTAATTTAGTGGTGTCATAGACGCGAATATCTTGTGCTTTGACATCTTCTAAGGCATCAATCACGACGCGCTGTAATTTACGTAATTCCATAGTTTTTTGCTGTATTTCTGTAATAGGTCTAATGAGTATGGGGTGATCTTAGCTTGATTACTTGTACAAGCCCAGATTTGTGATGATTTCTAAAACGTGAGAAGGGATTTGCTCTGGCCCAAGGGAGTTCCCAGAGGGGGTTCTGAGACGATTTCGTAGTTCCGTAGAGGATAGGTCAACTGCTAAGCTCTTATCTAGGTATATGCGGCCAGATGGGCTAATTTCAATAGCGTCAGTCTCTAGAGTTTGGTGTTTATCGAGCAAATTATCTATTTCTGGACGCATTTCAGTTTCAAGTGCACATTCTGGTCTGCTGGCCACTGCAAAATGAACATGATTGAGTAAATCTCTCCACGAATTCCAGCTTGGTACTGACATAAAGGAGTCGGCTCCCATGAGCCAAATGAGGCTCGCTGTAGGACCATAGCGCTCCCTTAAGGTCTTGATAGTGTCAATGGCATAACTGGGGCCAGCACGATCTACTTCCAAACGATCCACCCCAATCTGGGTTGAAATCTTTAGGTATAAAAATGCCCTAGCCAAATCGATTGCAGCTGCTTCGGTTAACTGGAGGCGGGTTTGCGCTCGAGTGATGTGGGTGGCTTTTTGCCAAGGCTCGCCACTTGGAATGAGTAGCAATTCATCCAAGTTAAATAGCTTGGCAAAGTGCGTAGCAAGTTTGAGGTGCCCAAGATGTGGCGGGTCAAAAGTGCCGCCTAGGATGCCGATTTTTTTTGGAGCATTCAAGTTAAGCTAACCAGTCGCGAGGCTTAAGGTAGTAATCATAAAGCTTTGCCTCTGGGGTATTGGGCTCTGGATGCCAGTTATAACGCCATTGCACAACGGGCGGCATCGACATCAAGATTGATTCAGTACGTCCACCAGAGTGCAGGCCGAAGATGGTGCCGCGATCGAAGATGAGGTTGTATTCAACATAACGTCCACGGCGATATTCTTGGAAAGACTTTTCTTCTGCGGTGAAGGGATCGTTTTGACGACGCTGGGCAATCGGCAGGTAAGCGTTAATGAAAGCGTCACCAATTGCGCGCGTCATTGCAAAGCTTTTTTCAAAACCCAGCTCATTGAAGTCATCAAAGAATACGCCACCAATACCACGGGGCTCTTCACGATGCTTTAAGTAGAAGTATTCATCGCACCATTTTTTAAAGCGGGGATAGAGATCGTCACCGAAAGGATCTAACGCATCCTTGGCAGTCTGATGAAAGTGTTTACAGTCCTCATCAACTCCGTAGTAAGGGGTTAAGTCAAAACCACCGCCAAACCACCACACAGGCTCTTTACCAGGCGCTTGTGCAATAAAGCAGCGCACATTCATATGCGTAGTTGGGATCTTGGGATTATTGGGATGAAAGACCAGCGAGACGCCCATGGCCTCGAAACTACGTCCAGCCACTTCTGGGCGATGATGTGATGCTGATGGAGGCATTTGATCGCCACGAACATGCGAAAAACCAACCCCACCTTTTTCAAGAATATTGCCGCCATCCAAAATACAGGTGCGACCATAACCCTTGAGTTTGCTGTCTTCTGGCTTTTGCCATTCATCGGCGATGAAGGCTTTGCCATCGAGCGCACTCATCGCTGCAGTGATGCGATCTTGCAAACCCCAAAAGTAATCTTTTAAGGTTTGGATATTTATCTGAGTTTGTACGCTATCGGACAATTGTGTTCTATCAATCTTTATTTAATTGCGCGGTAACCAATATCTTTGCGATATTGCATGCCATCAAATTGAATTTGAGAAATAGCGTCATACGCCTTTTGCTGGGCGCCACGAACTGTGTCAGCCAAGCCAACCACGCACATCACGCGACCACCTGAAGTCAGTAGCTTGCCCTCTTGCAGTTTGGTCCCCGCATGAAAGCTCAGTTGATCTTCGGTATCAGCTGGAATACCAGTAATCACATCACCGTTACGTGGGGTCTCTGGGTAGTTATATGCCGCGAGCACTACCCCTAAGGCAGTGCGGCGATCCCACTCAAGCTCGACTTCATTGAGTTTGCCGTCCACTGCCATATCCAATGCATGAACTAAGTCACTGCGTAAACGCGCCATGATCGGCTGTGTTTCTGGATCACCCATGCGGCAATTAAATTCTAAAGTTTTGATTTTTCCATCAGGGGAGATCATCAAGCCTGCGTAGAGGAAGCCGGTATATGGCAGACCATCAGATTCCATGCCTTTTACTGTCGGCATGATCACTTCACGTAAAGCGCGCGCATGAACTTCAGGGGTGACTACGGGAGCGGGGGAGTATGCACCCATACCACCGGTGTTAGGGCCTTGATCGGCATCGAGTAAACGCTTATGGTCTTGGCTGGTTGCTAAGGCAAGAACATTTTTACCATCTACTAAAACAATAAAGCTAGCCTCTTCTCCGGTCAGGAATTCTTCAATGACGACACGAGCACCGGCATTACCCAGTTTATTGTCCGCCAGCATCATATCGACTGCTGCGTGAGCTTCTTCAAGACTCATGGCAACTACAACGCCTTTGCCAGCAGCCAAGCCATCAGCCTTGATCACAATAGGAGCACCTTTAGCATCAATATAGGCATGCGCCTCTAATGCATTTGAAAAGGTTTGGTAATCCGCAGTTGGAATGCCATGTCGTTTCATAAAGGCTTTAGAGAAATCTTTTGAAGACTCTAATTGCGCCGCAAGTTGGGTCGGCCCAAAAATTCGCAAACCATTTGCGCGGAACACATCGACGATGCCAGCTGCCAGCGGAGCTTCGGGGCCAACCACTGTTAAGTGAATCTTTTCACGTTTCGCAAACTCTGCAAGATCTTGCAGGTCTGAGATGGGAAGATTTTGAATGCCTGCTGTAGTCTGCTTAGCCGTGGCAGTACCGCCATTGCCTGGCGCAACAAAGACTGTTTGCACTTGAGGCGATTGAGCTAATTTCCAAGCCAGCGCATGTTCGCGACCACCGGATCCAATTAAGAGAATTTTCATAGCAAGCTAATAGTTATGTTGATGAATGGGTTTCAAATCAGAATGCCGCTGAATTAGAAAGCTGCATTCGTGAAAACTTCTTGTACGTCATCTAGATTCTCAAGAGCGTCCAATAATTTCTGCATGCTTTCAGCTTGATCGCCCTCAAGTGAAATTTCTGTTTCGGGGCGCATGGCTACGGTAGCTAACTCGGCTTTGAGGCCAGCCTTGGAAAGCGCATCTTGTACTTTTGAAAAATCAGGTACAGGCGATAGCACTTCAAGTGAGCCATCATCATGGGTGATGACGTCTTCTGCACCAGCATCTAAGGCAACTTCCATTAATTGATCTTCACTAGTACCAGGGGCAAATAGCATTTGGCCGCAGTGCTTGAATAAGAAGGCAACAGAACCTTCGGTACCCATATTGCCACCATTTTTAGTAAATGCGTGGCGCACTTCAGCAACTGTTCTAGTGCGGTTATCTGTGAGGCAGTCAACAATCACAGCAGCCCCATTAAAGCCATAACCTTCGTAACGAATCTCTTCGTAGTTCACACCCTCAAGTGAACCAGTGCCGCGCTGAATCGCCCTTTGCACATTGTCATTGGGCATATTGGAGTCTTTAGCCTTATCAATCGCTAAACGTAAGCGGGGGTTCGTCGCAATGTCGCCGCCACCTAATTTGGCTGCGACAGTAATTTCTTTAATGAGTTTGGTCCAAATCTTGCCGCGCTTTTCGTCTTGACGACCTTTGCGGTGCTGAATATTGGCCCATTTTGAGTGGCCGGCCATACGGGTAAGTCCTTTTGCAGAATTTGGCTAGAGACGCCTATTTTAAGGGGTACTGAGCTAAAGGATGGCAGTCCATACTCTTTTTTTGTTACACTCTCACCTCTTAGCTGTACGTAATGCAGTTTTTCCACTGCAAACACCTGCCTCGGTGATGGAATTGGTAGACGTGCCGGACTCAAAATCCGGTGCCGCAAGGCGTGGCGGTTCGAGTCCGCCCCGAGGCACCACTCAATTTGGCTTTCTGCCCTTGAGTTTTCTGAAATGAATTCCTAGATTTCGTACGTATCCGATTCGCTGGACATTGCCTGNTCGACAATTTTGCGTGTGAGTGTCGGTGAAAACAGTTCTATAAAGGTGTAAACAAAAGACCGGAGATAGGCACCTTGTTTTACGCCAAGATGGGTCACGTTATTACCAAACAAATGGCCAACAGGNATCACCTTGAGATTGCGATCGCGATCAGGGTCGTAGGCTAGTCCTGCAACAATCCCGACCCCCATACCAGTTTCAACATAGGTTTTAATCACATCAGCATCGATGGCTTCCAAAATAATNTCTGGAGTTAAATTGCGCTGCGCAAAGGCGGCATCAATTTTGCTGCGTCCTGCAAATGCNTTGTCNTAAGTGATAAGGGGNTACTTTGCTAGNTCTTCTAAGCTGATGGCTGCTTGNTTNAGNAATGGATGNCTGAGGGGCACCATGACAACGTGTTGCCATTGGTATCCGGGTAGNGCGAGCACACCTGCTGTATTGGCAATACCTTCAGTTGCAATGGCAATGTCCGCACGATCATGGGTGAGTAGCTCAGCGATTTGACCTGGNCTACCCTGTTGTATGCTGACGCGCACCTTAGGAAAACGCTTGGTAAATTCCGTAAGCACTTTAGGTAAGGCATAGCGAGCCTGNGTATGGGTTGTTGCAATGACAAAGTTTCCTTGGTCTTGACTAGCAAAATCTTTACCAACGCGTCTNAGTGTTTCGACTTCATCCAAAATNCGCTCAATCGAAATGAGGATGCGCTTGCCAGGCTCGGTTAAGGAGCGAATACGCTTACCGTGCCGACGAAAAATCTCAACACCCAACTCATCCTCTAATTCGATGATGGCCTTAGAAACGCCTGGCTGGGAGGTGAATAGAGCCTTGGCGGCGCTGGTGAGGTTGAAGTTCTGTCTCACTGCTTCACGTACAAAGCGAAATTGGTGCAGGTTCATATTGGATTCCGTCCTTATATATCTTCCAAGATATAGGAATCAAATTCTAAATGAATTTTAGGTATTAGGCCTTAGAAACCCAGCGAAGGCCTGCAATAGCCAGCAGGAAGTAAAGCAGAGGGGGAGTTAGTGCGGTGAGCAGGGTGGGCCATGAGCCCAGTAGACCCACATTCGAGAATAGGGAGTTAAAGAGTTGGAAGGTCATGCCAAGCATGATTCCACCAAATACTTTGATGCCGACACTACCTGCGCGTACTTTGAGATATGCAAAAGGGAGGGCTAAGGTGAGCATCACAAAAATAGTGAATGGATAAATGACCTTCTTCCAGAAGGCGATTGAGTGTCTCTGCGTGTCNTGTTTGTTGCCTTGAAGGTGGTTAATGAATTGCCCCAAACTAAAGATAGACATCTTTTCAGGGCTCACCAGTAGGACGCTCAAAATTTGGGGTGTGACTTCAGACTCCAAACTAAGAACTGGGTGGGTGAAAGTTTGTGCTGAATATACGGGGTTGAGAGGGTCAGTTTGTTTAGTTTCTTTGAAGCGTGTTTCAGTGACATCATCCAAAACCCACACGCCCGTATGATCAAAACGACCGGATGCCGCACTACGAATCGATAGCAACCGGTACGCATCATCAAATTCGTACATGCGAATATTTTTAATTTCATTGTCTTTTTCAATCTTGCCGACGTTGACATAGCGAACACCTGGTCTGATTGGTCCGCTACCATCTTCATCGCGCAGGCGGTCTTTAACCCAAACCCCGGTTCTAAATTGTGATTCGTAAGCCGATCCCAGGGCTTTCATCCTGACTTGATCTGAGACTGATTCAGCATAAGGACCCAGCCATTCACTCATGATGAGTGTCAGAATAATTAAGGGCAGAGAGATTTTGGCAAGTGTGGTGAGTCCGCGTTTTACATCTAACCCAGCGATACGCAAAATCGTAAATTCAGATTGACTAGCGAGCATGGCAAATACATAGATACTGCCTATTAGACCTGCAACTGGAATGATTTCTGAGATGCGGCTTGGCGCCTTCAATAGGACATGTAATAAGGCAAGTGGCAGAGTATATTGCCCATTGACCGAGCCTA
>Ga0007849_1000067_pt1 | contig 9663 bp, 9 predicted proteins | sample CryBogCBH13Jun08_FD_54975 | JGI IMG/M metagenome (GOLD analysis project Ga0007849, IMG submission 54975) | Freshwater microbial communities from Crystal Bog, Wisconsin, USA - CBH13Jun08 | ecosystem: Environmental > Aquatic > Freshwater > Lake | place: Crystal Bog, Wisconsin, USA | collected... | reverse complement strand
ATTCGCAATAATTCACAAATCGATGCATCAAGATGTCCAATGAGGACATGGCTATTCTTAGGAGAATGTAGTGGCAGTCACTATTGAAGTTGTACAAGCGGCGTTAAAAGGTCTCGTTGACCCAAACACACAAGTGGATTTTGTAACAGCAAAGACTGTTAAAAATTTACGCGTTGAAGGTGGTGATATCTCCTTAGATATTTCCCTGGGGTATCCCGCAAAAAGTCAGTTCGAAGCAATCCGTAAATCGGTTATTAACGTGTTACGTAATTTGCCTGATGTAAAAAATGTCAGCGTCAATGTCAACAGTCAAATTGTTTCGCATGCGGTTCAGCGTGGCGTGAAGCTGTTACCAGGCGTTAAAAATATTATCGCTGTCGCTAGTGGGAAGGGTGGTGTGGGTAAATCAACTACTGCCGTCAATCTAGCATTGGCTTTGGCTGCAGAAGGCGCCCAAGTGGGTATTTTGGATGCCGATATCTATGGACCAAGTCAGCCGATGATGCTTGGTATTACTGGTAGACCAGAATCGATTGAAGAAAATACGATTGAGCCTATGGAAGGTCATGGCTTGCAAGCAAGTTCTATTGGTTTTTTGATCGAAGAAGATGCACCCATGGTGTGGCGTGGCCCAATGGTTACTTCTGCTTTAGAGCAATTACTTCGCCAAACACGTTGGCGTGATTTGGACTATCTGATTGTTGATATGCCTCCAGGTACAGGCGATATTCAGTTAACACTTGCACAAAAGGTACCCGTTACTGGCGCTGTGATTGTCACCACTCCTCAGGACATCGCCTTGCTAGATGCACGTAAAGGCCTCAAAATGTTTGAGAAGGTTGGCGTACCGATCATTGGCATTATTGAGAATATGAGTACTTACGTCTGCCCAAAATGTAATCATGAAGAGCATATTTTTGGCACTGGCGGCGGCGAAAAGATGTGCAAAGAGTATGGGACTGATTTCTTGGGNGCTTTGCCATTAAATCTTTCCATNCGTGAGCAGGCCGATGCAGGGCGACCTACCGTAGCTGCTGACCCTGATGGCGCGATTAGTGCCATCTATAAAAATATTGCTAGACAGGTTGCAATTCGAGTTGCTACTCTCTCAAAAGATATGAGTAGCAAGTTTCCTAACATCGTCGTTCAGAACACCTGAGGATTTATGCGCTTTGCGGTAGTGATGCGTAAACAGAACATCGACAACCCATGGATTTCATTTAAATGGGTGCCGCAAGAGGTGTTGCCTGATTTTGGTCAATTTGCAGCCGCTACAAAACATCACAATCAGATTTCTGGGCAGTTTCTAGGGCGCGATGATGGCGGCGAGTCTTGGCTCTTTACAGGATATGAACTCAATTTGTTTCCAGATGAAGTCGAAGGCTACTACCTCAATTTATCCGCCACTCAACCATGTTGGTTTGTGATGTGGCGTTTAGAAGAAGATATTGAGCGCTATATAGATGAGCAATCTATAGCGCTTGCTAAATCAGAAACCACTACCGCTGTACCTCACCGCCTGTCAGTCAGTTATAACGAGGCAGGGCGCCTATTAGATGGCGGTGAATCGGTAGATAACATTCCGATGACAGTTGAGCATGCGTCTTGGTTGCAAGAGTATGTGAATGAGCATTACCATCCCGAGCCTAAGAAGCGTCACCGCCCTGAATCATTTAAGGGCGCCGATCGCCCGGTGGAAAAATAATGGCTGGGGGCTTTCTGAATCGCTGGTCACGCCGTAAAGCGGGTGAACAAGTAGAGCCAGAAAAAAAGCCAGTAGATTTAGTCAAGCAGACAGAAGTCGTAGAACCCAATACTCAANCTCAGGAGCAAGACCTTCCGGCGCCTGCCACTCTAGAAGATGTTNAGAAGATTGATCGCTTTGCTCCCGACTTTTCTGCTTTTATGAAGCCCGGGGTAGATCCCAGTGTTCAGCAAGCCGCCCTGAAAAAGATGTTTTCNGATCCCCATTTCAATGTGATGGATGGCTTGGATATTTATATTGATGATTACTCTAAGCCTGACCCCATTCCCCTGGAAATGCTCAAGCGCATGGTGCAGTCAGATATGCTCAATATTTTCCGCANGGATGACGGCAGNACGGAGGAAGATGAAAAGCAGCTTGCTGCCACTCCCTCTGAAGATAGTGGGAAGCCTTTGCTATCTAGTGACAAAGTTGATTTAACATCCACACATTCAAGTGCTGATCTAGGGGGGATTTCCTCAGACAGCACTCCTTCGGACAAGAAAAATAGTTAAGAAAATGATTCATGAGCCAAAAATTAGTCTGTAACTGCAACGGCACCATGCCTTTAGATGCAAAGGCCTTAGGCGTCACGATGCATACCTCTTTGTGTCGACAAGAGGTGGGCTCTTTTCTGAAGGCGTTGGATGGCGATGATTCACTGGTCGTTGCTTGTACCCAAGAGGGTGCCTTATTTAATGAGTTAGCCGCTCAAACCGAAAAGCCATTGGTAGCGCCATTGCGCTTTGTGAATATTCGCGAAGTTGCTGGCTGGACCCAAGAGGCCAAAACATCCGGCCCTAAGATTGCCGCTCTACTTGCTCTAGCAGAAATGCCTGAGGCCGATCCAGTGCCTGTGGTGAATTACGAAAGTCTGGGAAGATTGCTGATTGTTGGGCCTGGGACACAGGCTTTACCTTGGGCGGAAAAACTGAGCGACTCATTGGATGTCTCGGTTTTATGTACCGAGCCTAGCGCTTTACCAATTGCCAGAAATTTCCCTGTCTATACCGGAAGCGTTACCAGGCTCGATGGCTATCTCGGTCATTTCTCAGTCGACTGGGATTTACAGAATCCNATTGATCCAGAGATGTGTACGCGTTGTGGCGCATGTGTGGATGTTTGTCCAGAAAATGCAATTGACGATGCATTTCAGATTAATTTGGATAAGTGTAAATCGCATCGTGCTTGTGTAACCGCTTGCGCAAGCATTGGCGCTATACAGTTTGATCGGGTTGAGCGTCAGCGTAATTCAGAATTTGATTTAATCATGGATTTACGCGTTGATCCCATGATGCGGATGAGTCAGACGCCTCAGGGATATTTCGCGCCAGGGAAGGATCCATTTGAGCAAGCGCTTGTCGCCAATCAATTGCTCGAATTAATCGGCGAGTTTGAAAAGCCTAAATATTTTTCCTATAACGAGAAAGTTTGCGCCCATGGGCGTAACGGCAAAGTCGGTTGCAATGCGTGTATTGATGTTTGCTCTACTGGTGCCATCACATCCTTGTTTAAGAGCGGGCAGGGCACAGTTGAAGTCAACCCCAATCTTTGCATGGGTTGCGGTGCCTGTTCTACGGTTTGTCCGTCTGGCGCAATGCGCTACAACTACCCAAGCGTTGAACACCAAGGCAAAGAAATCAAACTACTGGCCAATGTATTTGGCGCAGAAAGCATTAAAGCGAAGCAAACAGTTGCACCGAGTTTGTTGCTGCATTCCCTTAAGGCTGGTACAAAATTGATTGATCTGCTGGGCCGCTCAGCACATTTGCGGTCTAAGCAGTTTGAAGGCTTACCTTTCTTTGTTCTGCCTTATGGCATTGAGCATATTGCTTCTACTGGCTTGGATCTTTGGCTAGGTGCCCTGAGCTACGGCTTTGGTGAAGTGATCTTGCTTTTGAGTGGTGATGAGGATCCGGCCTATCGTGAGGCATTAGAAACCCAAAGCGCTTTAGCCAATGCCATTTTGAAGGCTTATGGATTTGACGCCCGCATTCAGTTGATCCAAGCTAGCGCTGCTGATGACCTTGCGCCAGTTTCGCTCGCTATGGGTAAATTACGTCAGCGTGGCTCCTTGCCATCGGCGTGTACTCCAGCAACTTTTGGATTGAGCAATCAAAAGCGAGAGACTCTTGAATCTGTTTTAGAGCATCTACAAAAGCAGGCTAAGACACCTATTCCGATCGAGGGTGTTGTATTGCCGAAGTCCTCGCTCTTGGGTGGGCTGAATATTAATAAAGAGGCCTGTACTCTTTGTATGTCTTGCGTTGGCAGTTGTCCAGAAGGTGCGTTATTGGATAACCCCGAAGAACCCAAACTATCGTTTATTGAAAAGCAATGTGTTCAGTGCGGGATTTGTGTGCAGACATGTCCAGAACAAGCGCTTACCTTAAGTCCGAGATTATTGACTGTTGAACAGCGTAAACAAAGAGTGGATCTCAATGAGACCCAAGCCTTCCATTGCATTAGTTGCGGCAAGCCCTTTGGCACCATGAAAGTGGTAGATCTGATGTTGGCTAAGTTGGGTGCGCACGGCGCTTTTGCTGGCGCAGCAATGGAAAGACTCAAAATGTGTAGTGATTGTCGGGTAGTGGATATGGTGAAAAAAGAAACATGAGTGAACAAGCAAAAGAAAATGCCTCTACCGAAGTGGGTGACGTAGGCTTGCCAGAAGATCTTGCTAGAGCTGACTTATATGGCTTGATCGCTCGACTCTTTCATCAACCGCCAGATCAAGACCTCCTGAATTTAATTACTGCATCCATTCCAGAGGGTCAAGAAAGCCAGGCAGACGATGCCCCCTTATCCAAGGTTTGGCATAGCGTTGTTGAAGTGGCCAAATCCAATACGGCAAAAGCTTGGCACGATGAGTTTGACTTGAACTTCATCAGTGTGGGGCGCCCGAATATTGTTCTCAATGGCTCTTTTTATATGGCAGGCCATTTAAATGAGCGTCCACTAGTCGAAATCCGTCGTGCCTTGGAGGCTTTTGGTCTAGAGGCGGCTGAAGAGGTGACTGAGACGGAGGATCATATTTCTGCACTGTGTGAAGTAATGCGTTACCTCATCGCCGGGGATGATGTGGAGATCTCTAACCTTACTAATCAAAGGGTTTTTTTCAATGACCATATTCGTCCTTGGTATGACGAGTTGTGCGATGCAATTGAAGGCATTCCTGAGATGCATCTGTACCATCCGGTGGCCGCTCTCACTAGGGAATTCCTGGCAATTGAAGGACAGAGCTTTGACATGATTTGATGTTGCGTCGCAACATACTTTGCCTTATCTAAGAAATGTTTCAAAGATGTGTCAAAAGTGCTATTTCCATTTACACTTGACGGAGATCAAGAATAACGAAATAGGAGCAAGCAATGAGCACTAAATCTACAACTGCAACTATTGAAGACAGTAAGCCGTCTCGCCGTAAATTTTTTATCGGTGCAAGCGCAGCTGTTGGCGCTGTGGCAGTGGCATCACAAACCACTATTGGTAAAGCGGTCATTCAAGAGATTGGCAGCAGCGTCAAAGGTAAAGACGATGGTTACCAGTTATCCGAACATGTTCGCAAGTATTACGAAACCACTTTGCTTTAATCAATCGTTTTTTAAAAATATAAAAATCTTTCTCAGGGACAACATATGAGTCTGACTCGTAAATCCAATACCCCACCAAGCAGTCGTTCAGCCCCTAGCTCCCGCCTCATCGGCAGCCTATCGCGTGGACTTAAAGCTGCGGTGCCGACGATGGATCGTCGTACATTCCTCAAGCGATCAGGAGTGGGCGTAGGAGCCGGTATTGCCGCTAGCCAATTAAGCTTGGTGCAAAAAGCGGTAGCCGAGCCAAGCAAGGCCATGTTGGATGGTAAGGGCAAGATTGAGGTTAAAAGATCGATTTGCACCCACTGCTCAGTAGGTTGTGCGGTTGATGCCACTGTTGAGAATGGCGTATGGGTGCGTCAAGACCCCGTATTTGATTCCCCAATTAACTTAGGCGCACATTGTGCTAAAGGTGCAGCACTGCGAGAGCATGGTCACGGCGACTTCCGCTTACGTTATCCAATGAAGTTGGTAGACGGCAAGTACGAAAGAATCTCTTGGGATCAGGCTTTAACCGAAATTACTGCGCAGATGAAAGATCTCCGCACGAAGTACAGTCCTGATTCCTTGTTCTTTATTGGTTCTTCTAAGCACAATAACGAGCAAGCTTATTTATTACGTAAGTGGGTTTCATTCTTTGGAACCAACAATACAGACCATCAGGCGCGTATTTGCCACTCCACAACGGTTGCCGGTGTTGCAAACACCTGGGGCTATGGTGCGATGACCAATAGCTATAACGACATGATGAATGCCAAGGCTGCCTTGTACATTGGCTCTAATGCGGCTGAAGCACATCCAGTATCCATGCTCAGTCTTTTGCATGCTAAAGAAAACGGTTGCAAAGTNATTGTGGTTGATCCGCGTTACACCCGTACTGCAGCCAAATCTGATCAGTATGTGCGGATTCGTTCTGGAACAGATATTCCATTCCTTTTTGGCGTGCTNTATCACATCTTTAATAACGGTTGGGAAGATAAGAAGTACATCAACGACCGCGTATATGGCATGGATGAAATTCGTAAAGAAGTGATGGAGAAGTGGACTCCAGCGAACGTAGANCAAGCTTGTGGTGTGCCTGAAGCCCAGGTCTATCAGGTTGCCAAGACCATGGCTCAGAATCGTCCAAGCACCTTGGTATGGTGTATGGGTCAAACACAACATACCATTGGTAATGCGATGGTTCGTGCATCTTGCATCTTGCAATTGGCCTTAGGCAACATCGGTAAGTCTGGTGGCGGTGCGAATATTTTCCGCGGTCACGATAACGTACAGGGCGCTACAGACGTAGGTCCTAATCCAGATTCATTGCCAGGCTACTATGGTCTTGCAGCCGGCTCATGGAAGCACTTCGCTACCGTGTGGGGAGTTGACTACGAGTGGATTAAAGGTCGTTACGCTCCTGACATGATGGAGAAATCCGGCACAACGGTTTCTCGTTGGGTTGATGCTGTGCTCGAGAAGAATGACATGATCGACCAGCAAACCAATGTCAAAGGTTTGTTCTTCTGGGGACATGCTCCTAACTCACAAACTCGCGGCCTCGATATGAAGCGTGCGATGAATAAGTTAGATCTCTTGGTAGTAGTTGATCCATATCCAAGCGCAACAGCAGCCATGGCTGCAATGCCTCCAGCTGAAGGCGATGTCGTTAATAAAAACCGCAACGTGTACTTGTTGCCAGCGACTACCCAGTTTGAAACCAGTGGATCTGCAACAGCTTCCAACCGTTCACTCCAGTGGCGCGAGAAAGTCATTGATCCATTATTTGAATCTGTTCCTGACCACGTGCTCATGCAAGCATTTGCCGATCGCTTAGGTTTTGGTCAAGAGTTGTCTACTAACTACAAGATGCTGAGCTCGAAGTTCGCTGGTAAGCAGTGGAGAGAACCGCAGATTGAAGATATCTTGCGTGAGATTAATCGCTCCTGCTGGACGATTGGCTACACCGGCCAAACTCCAGAGCGCCTTAAGGCTCACATGAGAATGGTTGCCACGTTTGATCCGAAGACATTGAAGTCTCGTGGTGGCGTTGATCCAGTAACTGGCTACGACACTACTGGCGACTACTATGGCTTGCCTTGGCCTTGCTACGGCACGGCTGCAATCAAGCACCCTGGATCGCCTAACCTTTATGACACCAGCAAGAGTGTGATGGAGGGTGGTGGTAACTTCCGCGCCAACTTCGGCGTTGAGAGAGAAGGTAAGAGCTTGTTGGCTGAAGACGGTTCGTGCTCTAAAGGCTCTGCGATTACCACTGGATATCCTGAGTTCGATCATGTGTTTATGAAGAAGCTAGGCTGGTGGGATCAACTCACTGATGATGAGAAAAAGCTGGCCGAAGGCAAGAACTGGAAGACAGACTTGTCTGGCGGTATTCAGCGCGTTGTCATGAAAAACGGCTGCCATCCATTTGGTAATGCTAAGGCACGTGCAGTGGTTTGGAACTTCCCAGACGCCATTCCAATTCACCGTGAAGCTTTGTATAGCACCAATGAGCCAATGATGCGCAAGTATCCAACGGCTGCTGATAAGAAGAATTTCTGGCGCTTGCCAACCCTGTACAAAACCGTTCAGGACAAGAACTTGAATGAGAAGCTGTACGAGAAGTTCCCAATCATTCTGACTTCTGGTCGCTTGGTCGAGTATGAGGGCGGTGGTGATGAGACCCGTTCCAACCCATGGTTAGCTGAGTTGCAGCAAGAAAACTTTGTGGAGATCAATCCCAAAGCAGCTGAGGCACGTGGCATTAAGAACTGGGATTACGTTTGGGTTAAATCTCCAACCGGAGCTCGAATCAAAGTACGCGCATTAGTGACTGAGCGGGTTGATCAAGGCACAGCCTTTGTGCCATTCCACTTTGCTGGTTGGTGGCAAGGTACTGACTTGCGTAAATACTACCCAGAAGGTGCAGCGCCAATAGTTCTAGGCGAGGCCGTTAATACTGCAACCACTTATGGTTACGACATGGTGACGATGATGCAAGAAACCAAAACCACCATGTGCCAAATCGAAAAATTTGCCTAAGTTAAAAAATAAGGTCAGGAGAACACAATGGCAAGAATGAAATTTATTTGTGATACCGAGCGTTGCATCGAATGCAATGGTTGCGTCACTGCCTGTAAGAATGAAAACGAAGTGCCTTGGGGCGTCAACCGCCGCCGTGTGGTGACTGTCAATGATGGTGTGATTGGTCAAGAGAAATCCGTTTCTGTTGCCTGCATGCACTGCTCAGACGCACCATGCATGGCTGTGTGCCCAGTGGATTGCTTTTATCGCACCGACGAAGGTGTGGTCTTGCATGACAAGGACATTTGCATTGGATGTGGCTACTGTTCATTTGCCTGCCCATTCGGTGCACCTCAGTTCCTGAGCAAAGGCGCCTTTGGTGTGCGTAGCAAAATGGATAAGTGCACATTCTGTAGTGGTGGCCCAGAAGCAAACGGCAGCGTTGCAGAGTTTGAGAAGTATGGTCGCAACCGTTTAGCTGAAGGTAAGTTACCTTTGTGCGCTGAGATGTGCTCTACCAAGGCTTTAATTGGTGGCGATAGCGAAGTGATTTCAAGCATCTATAGCAAGCGTGTAGCAGTTCGTGAGTCAAATGGTAAATATGCTGGATCCAATATTTTTGGTTGGTCTACGGCTTATGGTCCTTCAGGTTCACCAGCGCCAACACCAACTCCCGCTGACAAAATCCCAGGAGCGAAATCATGAAATTGAATTTCAAAATCCTCGGAGCCTGTTTAGTAGCAGGAGTGCTCTTGGCAGCTTGCTCTGAGCCTCCTGAGATTGCTGCTAAGGTTGCCAAGCGTCCCGATGTTGCCCCTTACATGGGAGCTGATAACGGCTTCATGACAAGGGTTGGACACCAGGCAATCAGGAAAGTTGGACGGAGGCGATTAATAAGCGCAATCAGAATCAGTCTGAGTATTCACGCGTTAAGTGATCAGTTAAACAACAATAAAGATAACGAAGACGTTTAAGGACATTTGTATGAATCGATCATTCTCTAGTGTTAGTCGCTCTTGGGTTCTGGCTCTTGGCGTATCGCTAAGCCTCCTAAGTGGGGTCTGTTTGGCAGAACGTGCGCCGATGGATCCACTCCCAACACCAAGTGGCGTTGATGTTCCTAAAAATTTGAGTGCCATCCCGAATGGCACTCAAGCTCAATCGCAACCGGCAAACAGTGCGCCTGCGAGTGGCCCAATTTGGGAGTCTGCCAATAGCGATCCGTTGAACTATGTGAGCATTCCTGACAAGCAAGCTGGCGTATTAATTCAGAGATCAGGTCAGCAATGGCGCTTGATTCGCAATGGAATCATT
>Ga0007849_1000062_pt1 | contig 10080 bp, 11 predicted proteins | sample CryBogCBH13Jun08_FD_54975 | JGI IMG/M metagenome (GOLD analysis project Ga0007849, IMG submission 54975) | Freshwater microbial communities from Crystal Bog, Wisconsin, USA - CBH13Jun08 | ecosystem: Environmental > Aquatic > Freshwater > Lake | place: Crystal Bog, Wisconsin, USA | collected... | reverse complement strand
ATGAACTTTCTATCCAAAGGAATTCCGGTGGGCTCAATCATTGAAGGTTCGGGATTGAAGGCTATGAAGCCTCCAAACCGTGCTGCCGACCCCCAGGCTGGTGGTCAAGTGTTTGCTAGAAATTGCGTCAGGTGTCATGGAGCTGAAGGACAAGGCGAGCGAACCGGTAAAGTCGGTGATGCTCAAGGTTATAACGTGCCGCCACTATGGGGTAAAGATAGTTTTAATGATGGTGCCGGAATGAGTCGTCTATTGATGGCTATGCGCTTTGCCAAACATGATATGGTCAAAACCTTAACGGATGATCAAGCCTATGATGTTGCCGCCTATGTTGTTACTCAACCTAGACCACACAAANCCAATCTTGAAAAAGACTTCCCTGCTAAATGGAATAAGCCAGTAGATGCCGCATTCCCTCCATATGTTGATGGCGCAACACCTGAGCAACATAAATATGGGCCCTTTGCCCCATTAGCTGAAAAGATGAAGGCGCTGAAGGATCAAATGCAATCCAATAACAAATAGACTAGCAATACAATGGCAATGTGATTGATCTAGAAGCCATCCTTTTATCACTCAAATTAGCCCTCTGGACGCTAGTTTTGCTCCTGCCTTTTGGGATCTGGGTTGGCTACTCCCTTGTTAGGGCTGGATCATGCAAGGGGTGGATTGAGGCCTTATTAGCCCTCCCCCTAGTATTGCCACCGACTGTTCTTGGTTATTACTTCTTAGTGGGGTTTGGGGGAGGCAGTATTTTTGGCATACCTCTGGTGTTCTCATTCACAGGCATTCTGATTGCATCATTGATAGTCAACCTACCATTTGCTATTCAACCGATACAACGCGCATTTGAATCCATTAATCCAGAGATACGTGAAGCTGCGCAAGTTAGCGGACTGTCAGCCTGGCAAACATTTCGACTCATTGAACTGCCTCTAGCTTGGCGTGGCATTACTAGCGCAGCGGTTCTCACCTTTGCTCATACCCTTGGGGAATTCGGAGTCGTGCTGATGGTTGGCGGCGCCATTCCCGGTGAAACCAAAACAGTTTCGATCGCTATTTACGACAAGGTGCAAAGTTTTGATACTGCTGGAGCTGGCTTGCTCTCCCTATTGCTGCTGGCTATCTCTTTACTAGCTATTGCACTGTCATATGGTGTTCTTAGCCCTAGAAAATCATCTTCCCTTAATCGAGCTATCTAATGTTAAAAATTAAGATAGCTCAAGACTTGCCAATGCCACTTCAAGTGAGCTTAGAGTGTCTACCAGGTGAACTACATGCCTTAGTGGGTCCATCAGGAAGCGGTAAAACCAGCGTTCTGCGAACCATTGCTGGCTTGCGCAATCCTAGCGCTGGACGTATTGAATGTGACGATGAGCTTTGGTTTGAGGGTGATGAGTTGCGCGGAGTGAGTGTTGCCTTATCGCCTGCAAAGCGTTCTTGCGGATTTCTGTTTCAGCAATACGCCCTCTTTCCTCATTTAACTGCTTTAGAGAATGTTTGTATTCCACTGCAAAATTCTGGGTTAAACAGTCCACAACAAAAATCCATAGCGCTGAAGTGGTTAGAGCGGATGGGTATTGCTGACTTGGTGGCCAGAATGCCAAATCAATTATCTGGTGGTCAGCAGCAACGTGTTGCCTTGGCAAGAGCGCTTGCTAGACAACCAAAGATCCTGCTCTTAGATGAGCCTTTTTCAGCAGTCGATGCGCCAACGCGTCAAAGTCTATATAAAACCCTAGCTGAGCTTCGCAAGGATCTGAATATCCCCATTCTTCTAGTGACCCACGATTTACGCGAGGCAGACTTACTAGCCGATCGCATCACCGTGATTGATGCAGGCATTAGTCTGCAAACGGCATCGCCACATGTACTCTTTCAAAAACCACGAAACTCTCGAGTTGCAGAATTGGTTGGCATCAACAATATGTTTGAAGGCGTCTTTAACGCAGGCAACCTCACCTGGGATGGGTGCAACAAGCAATTTAGTGTGATTGATAAAGGCAAGATACCACCTGGTACACCGGTCGCTTGGGTTATTCCTCCCGAGGGTCTGAGTCTTCACCAAGATTCCAGCAATACCAGAATTCCAGCCGCCGTTGAAAACATCAGCGCACTTGGACAGATTGCGGTTATCCAATTGCGCATCAAAGACAGTGATCACCGTATTACTTGGGAAGCCTCAGCGGCAGAAGTAAAGCGCCTATCGCTTGATATTGGTAGATCAACGTATCTTGAGTTGGATGAAAGCAAGATTCACATCATGCCACTGCGCCCCATCAACGATCCACGGCACTTTCGTAACTAATCTTTAATTGAACGGGTTTGGGTTTGATTCAGCTTGGCTTTTGTGCAACTAGCCCGAGCAAAGCAGACATGCCGCTATGTCTAGCACCTTCAGACAATTCTTGTTCATAAGAAGTGAGATCCAAAATATTGAGTTCACTCGCTAGTTGACGTATACCCTCTTCGGTATAAAGATGCTCGAGCGCAGATGGACCACCAGTTTTGTATTCCAACTGCTTTGGGGTGTAGCCTTGAAGAATAAAAATACCACCGGGCTTTAATGCTAAATACACTTGTTTGAAGATGCGCTCGCGCATTGCTGGATCAGCAAATTGGATAAAGATGGCGATAATGGCATCGTAAGAGTTTGCTTGCCAGTTCCACCCATCTGTATCGCAAAGTGTATGACTTAATTCTACGGAATTATCTTTGGCAAATTGCTTGGCTTTGGCCAATGCAATATCAGAGACATCAAAAGCATCGACTTGCATGCCCTGTTTAGCCAACCAAACACCATTACGCCCTTCGCCATCAGCAATACATAAGACTGCATTACCTGGTTTTAGATATTGNTTGGNTTGNTTGACGAGATATTCATTCGGCTCTTTACCGAAGATGAATTCTTCTTTATTAAAACGTTCGTTCCAAAACTTGGTTTGATCAGAAAAGCTCATNTGGGANCTTGAATTACTTCTTCAAGCCACCGACNAGATCATTCTTCAGGTCGATCACATTCTCAAGACCCACCGCAATACGTACTAGGCCATCCGTAATGCCGGCAGCTTTACGAGCTTCAGGCGTTACACGGCAGTGCGTCGTGGTTGCTGGGTGTGTAATGGTCGTACGAGTATCGCCAAGGTTTGCAGTAATAGAACAAAGCTTGGTTTGATTAATCAGCTTGAACGCAGCCTTCTTGCCACCCTTTAAGGTGAAAGANAAAATGGCGCCACCCGCCTTTTGCTGGCGTTTAGCCAAGGCATGTTGCGGATGTGACTTTAATCCTGGATGGTAAACACGTTCTACGCCAGGCTGTTTTTCTAGCCAGAGNGCTAANTCCAAAGCATTCTGACTTTGTTGCNTCATGCGCAACTCGAGAGTCTCAAGACCTTTTANGAATACCCAGGCATTGAAAGCAGAAAGCGTTGGGCCAGCAGTACGAACGTACGGGAACACTTTGCCCATGACAAAGTCATTACTGCCGACGATTGCGCCACCAACAACCCTACCCTGACCGTCTAAGTATTTAGTTGCAGAGTGAATCACAACATCTGCGCCAAGAGCCAGTGGTTTTTGCAAGGCAGGCGTGCAGAAACAATTATCCACTGCGAATAGTGCCTTAGCCTTTTTAGCAATTTTAGAAATCGCTTTAATGTCAGCAATCTCAGTTAAGGGATTTGAAGGCGTCTCTAGATAAAAGAGTTTTGTGTTGGGTTGAACGGCAGCCTGCCATGATTTAGCATCAGCCAAATCGACATACGTTGTTGTCACACCAAATTTACCCATGATGCTGCTAAATAACTGAATCGTTGCACCAAAAACCGAGCGCGAGCAAATCACATGATCGCCAGCCTGCAAATGGGCCATTGCTAGAGTCAAAATAGCGGCCATGCCAGATGAAGTCGCAATACATGCCTCACCACCTTCTAAAGCAGCCAAGCGATCTTGAAACATGCTGACCGTTGGATTGGTAAAACGGGAATAGATAAAGCCTTTGTCGGCATGAGCAAAACCATCAGCCGCGAGTTCAGCGCTATCAAAGCAGAAGCTAGATGTCAGAAACATCGCCTCTGAGTGTTCTTGGTACTCGGCAGTACGGCGTGTACCGGCGCGAACTGCTAAGGTTTCGAGCGCAAGCTTAGAAAAGTCAGGTTTTTGGCGTTTAGTTTTACTAGTCATAAGGCTATTTTGACACCGAATTGCAGATTTGCCTCTATGAGACGCATCCGCTGTCGCTTTTTAGTCTTCGGTAGCCAAATGCAAGTGGAGCTGAGAGCGAGCAAAGTCACTGGAGTCACGTTGGCGATCTGCTTGTGCCTCAGTAGTATTACGAGCCGCTTCTAAAGCATCCAAATAGGACTCATTAATATCACCAGTGATGTAATTACCGTCAAAGCATGAGGCTTCAAAGTGTTTAATATTGGGGTTGATATCACTCACAGCCCGTTTCATATCTTCAACGCTTTGATATATCAGCTGGTCTGCACCGATCATTTTGTTGATCTCTTCATCTGTACGCCCATAAGCCACTAGCTCGCTACGGGTTGGCATATCAATGCCATATACGTTCGGGAAGCGCACTGGTGGCGCAGCTGATGCAAAGATCACTTTCTTAGCACCTGACTCACGAGCCATTTGGACAATCTCAAAAGAGGTTGTGCCACGAACAATCGAATCATCGACAATCAAGACCGTCTTGTCTTTAAATTCGACATGCATGGCGTTCAATTTTTGACGGACTGATTTTCTGCGTACAGCTTGGCCAGGCATGATGAAGGTGCGGCCAATATAACGATTCTTGAAGAAGCCTTCGCGGTAGTCAACCCCTAAACGCTTAGCCACTTGCATTGCAGCAGGACGGCTTGAATCTGGAATCGGCATAACGACATCGATTTCGCCAGGAATGGTTTCTTTACGAATCTTCTCGGCAAGGTAATCGCCCATGCGCATCCGTACGTTGTAAACGTTGACACCATCAATCGTTGAATCTGGACGAGCCATGTATACATATTCAAAAATACATGGGGTAAGAACGGCATCTGTTGCGCATTGACGTGATGAGAAATTACCATCCAGGTCGATGTAAATTGCTTCACCAGGATTAACGTCACGAACAAAGGTAAAGCCAAGACCTTCAAGTGCTACGGATTCGGAAGCCACCATCCATTCAGGACCCTTGGAGGTGTCTATCCGTCCAATACATAAAGGACGAATGCCGAATGGATCACGGAATGCCAGCAAACCATAGCCGGCGATCAGTGACACCACTGCGTAAGAGCCTTTCACGCGTTTGGTAACGCCTGTAACAGCGTTAAACATCGCACTTTCATCTAATGCCGCACTATTAGTTTCTTTTTGAAGTTCATCGGCCAAAACGTTGAGCAATACTTCAGTGTCAGAATTGGTATTGATATGACGACGATCGCGGTACGCCATCTCAACACGCAAGCTCGGCGCGTTGGTGAGATTACCGTTGTGCGCCAAAATAATGCCGTAAGGTGCGCTGACATAAAAAGGTTGAGCTTCTTCTTCACTACTGGCGGAACCTGCGGTTGGATAACGAACCTGCCCGATACCTGCNTTGCCATGCAGACTGCGCATNTTGCGTGTTCTAAAGACATCTCGAACNAAGCCNTTGGCCTTATGCATCGTGAAAGAGTTGCCATGCATCGTGGCAATACCGGCAGCATCCTGTCCGCGATGNTGCAAGAGCAACAAGGCATCATAGAGAAGCTGATTTACTGGGGAATGGGAAACTGTTCCAATGACGCCGCACATAGACCTAAATCCCTATTTTTATTGAAGGTGTAACTGTGGGTGAAATTTTTGGCATTGCATCACCCAATTGCTTTGCCCAATCAGGCGGCAGCCAACTCTTAATTAAACCTGTAGCCATATCAACTGCAGGACGTGTAATCGCTTTTTGCCAAGCAACGCTCTGAGGTATTGGGGTTAAAGCAGCTAAGGTTGCCAAGATAACAATAATCAAGCCGCCACGTAACACGCCAAAGACCAAACCTAAAAAACGATCGGTCAAACTCAATCCTGCAGAAAGCAAAATCTTTTGTACTACCCCGCCTAAAAGACCGCAGGCAATCAAAGTCAACACAAACAGAATTAAAAAACTCACTCCAAGGCTTAAGAGTTCATCCATGTGAAAAGTGGATAACCATTCGGTCGAAAGATAGTTGGTGTAATGGTAAGCAACCCAAGAGGCAATAAACCATGAAGCCAAGGCCAAGACTTCTTTAAATAAGCCACGAGAAATTCCGACCAATGCAGAAACCAGGAGCACAACTAGGGTGAAGTAATCCACCGTAGTTAAGTTAAGGGTGGACAGGTGATCCATTAAGGTGAACCTACCTCAACTAGGCGGGGCGTTAAGCCCATCGCCTTTACCTTTTTCTCTGCGGTATCAGCAGAGTCTTTGTCGGGGAATGGGCCGGCACGGAGTAGAAATAAGGTTACGCCGTCAGCACCCTTTTTAGTTGTAACAACATTTGGAATCTTTTGGGCTTTTAGCTTTGAAACCCAACCATTGACTCGATCTTCCGAAGCAAATGCCCCAATCTGCAAAATAAACTTACCAGACCCTGTCGAGGCCGCGGCAGGTTTAGCTGGGGTATCGGCTTTAGGCTTTGTGGTGGATACAACCACCTCTTCGCCAGCAGCCAATCCTAAGGCGGGAGATTTGTTTGCTGTAGGTGTTGTTGCAGGCGTTGTCTTAGTTTCAGTTACTGGCGCGCTTACTGGAGTAGAGGCAACTTTAACTGGGAGCGGATCCTTCTCTTTGGGGGCTGGGTCTGGTGAGATCTTGGCCTCAGTCTTCTCTACAGTCTTTACTTCTGGTGCTGGTGTGCTTGCCACTGGATTAGGCAGGCTAGTAACAATATTGACGGCAATATCATTACTCACTGCTTTGGGCTTGTTATCAAGAATTCTGGGGAGTCCAACGACGGCTACGAGGACCAATACCGCTGCACCGATAAGACGATGTCTGGCGCGTTGTTGCTCTGGATCTTCGGTAAGCGCTTCTTCCTGGGTCTCAAATGAGCGCTGCAGTGCACGTGGGGTAAATTTTTTAGTGGTGCGTCTTGCCCCTACTGAGCCTCTGTCAAGGTCATCAGACTGCGGTTTCCGCTTAAAAAGCTTCGGTAAACGAATCATTAATCAATGCGCCTGGTTGGTTCTATATGCCATTACGCCAGCAACTGTATAGAAAGATCCGAAGGTCACAATTCTATCACCCTCACCGGCTTTAGACAGGGCTTTTTGATACGCTGCAGCAGGATCTGAAAAGGTCTCAATGCCCCCATCATCGCCGTTTTTGACCGCTACACCAAGGTTTTGGAGCTTGGTAGCCAGATCATGTGCGCTGGCTGCTCGGGGAGTAGGCAAATCAGTGCAAAACCAGAAGTCCACGATATTTAACAAGGGCTTGATGACGCCCTCAATATCTTTATCTGCCATTGCCCCAAAAACGGCGTAGGTATAGGGGTGGTAACCCATCCGTTCAAGGCTTTGAGCCAAAGTAGAGGCTGCATGAGGGTTATGAGCAACATCGAGGACAACCGTAGGTTGACCTGGGAGCACTTGGAAGCGCCCTGGCAACTCAACCATGGCAAAGCCATTGCGGATATCTTGTGCGCTGACTGGTAAACGTTGATGGAGTGCCATCAAGGCAGCAATCACCGCCGAAGCATTGAGTATTTGATTCGCACCCCTTAAAGCAGGGTAACCGAGACCGCTAAAACGCTTTTTGCGCCCTGCCCAACCCCACTGCTGTTTATCACCCTGAAGTTATAGTCTCGACCTTGCAACCAAAGATCGCAGCCTAATTTTTCAGCATAGTCGATCAAGGTTTGGGGTGGCACTGGATCACCACAGATGGCAATTTGTCCAGGCCGAAATATGCCAGCTTTTTCTAGAGCAATTGCTTCACGCGTACCACCCAAGAAATCAGCATGATCAACATCAATACTGGTAACAATGGCGCAGTCAGCATCCACAATATTGACGGCGTCTAAGCGACCGCCCATGCCCACTTCTAATACCACTGCATCTAACTGCGCCTTAGCAAAAAGATGCATGATGGCTAGTGTCGTGAATTCAAAATAAGTTAATGTCGGTGCATCTACCAAGCTCACACGCATTTTCTACCGCAGTGAAATGCTCTAACAAGAGGGCGTCGCTGACCTCTTCTCCGTTGAGCTTCGCGCGCTCATTAAATTTCAAGAGGTGGGGTGACATATGACATCCGACACGATAGCCAGATGAAATCAAAATACTTTCTAAATAAGCACAGGTAGAGCCTTTGCCATTCGTGCCCGCAACAGTGATGACAGGGCAATCAAATTGAAGTCCTAGCGCCGCCTTAACCCGGCCAATGCGCTCAAGACCCATGTCGATACCAACAGGATGGGCAGTTTCTAGGTGACTAAGCCAAGCCTCAAGGCTGGAAAAAAGGATGGGGGTTTGGTGGGCAGTGCTCAAGTGCGTTAAACAGCTACGCTACCTGCCACAGACGGCTCTGGTAATTTTTGCAGCAAGGCAAGCAAGCGCGATTTCCGCGCGCATCTGACGACGATCAACAATCATGTCAATTCCGCCTTTTTGCATCAAGAACTCAGAACGCTGAAAACCTTCCGGTAATTTTTCTCGGACGGTTTGCTCAATCACGCGGGGACCAGCAAAACCAATCAAGGCTTTAGGCTCGGCCATTACTACGTCACCCATAAAGGCAAAGCTTGCCGAGATACCACCCATCGTTGGGTCGGTCAGAACACTGATGTATGGCAAGCCTTTTTTGGATAATAAGGTCAACATCGAATTGGTTTTAGCCATCTGGAATAAAGACAGCAAACTTTCTTGCATGCGCGCACCACCAGTTGCAGTGACGCAAATAAAGGCGCATTTCTTGTCAATGGCTTCTTGAACGCCACGCACAAATCGCTCACCAACCACTGAACCCATTGAACCGCCCATGTATTGAAACTCAAAACATGCGGCAACTACTGGGATGGATTCAATCTTGCCACCAAGAACCACTAAAGCCTCTGACTCGCCAGAAGCATCATTAGCTTCCTTCAAGCGATCCGGATATTTTTTAGAGTCTTTGAATTTCAGTGGATCGATTGGATAGATATCTGCACCAATCTCATAACGGCCTTTTGGATCTAGCAAGCCATCTAAACGCTGACGGGCACCAATACGCATGTGATGACTGCATTTAGGGCAAACCGATAAATTAGCCTCGATATCAGTGCTATACAGAACGGTTTCACAGCTAGGGCACTTAACCCATAAACCTTCAGGCACTGACTTGCGATTCGCAGGGTCAGTGTGTTGAATTTGTGGTGGGAGTAATTTATCGATCCAGCTCATGTCTTTTAGCTATCCAAGGCGACGCGAATTTCACGTATAAAGGTTTCAAGTGATTGTACTGCCTGGCCTGGGGGTGAATCTTCTAAAATCCGGATAATTCGGCTACCAATCACCACAGCATCAGCTGTGTTCGATACTGCCTTGGCGCTAGCAGCATCATTGATGCCAAAACCTACGGCAATCGGAATCTCAGTAGCCTCCCGAATTTTCGGAATAATACTGGCCACATCTTGAGTATTGAGGTGGGAAGCGCCGGTTACGCCGCGCATAGAAACGTAATAGATATAACCAGAAGCTATTTTGGCAGCCTCTTTAATTCGTTCTAGTGATGATGTCGGTGCCAACAAGAAAATCGGGTCGACTCCCGCAATACGCATGCGCGCAGCAAAATCGACACACTCTTCTGGTGGATAGTCGACTATCAACACCCCATCAACGCCTGCATCTTTAGCCTCAGTCGCAAAGCGTTCGGCACCCATTTGCTCAACAGGATTTGCATAGCCCATCAATACAACTGGTGTAGCAGCATCAGTTTTGCGAAATGCTTTCACCATCTCTAAGCAACTGTGCAAAGTCACACCTTTTGCTAAAGCTCTTTCGGAAGATCGCTGAATCACAGGACCATCAGCCATCGGATCAGAAAACGGCACGCCTAACTCAATCACATTGGCACCGCCACGCACTAAGGCATGC
>Ga0007849_1000061_pt1 | contig 10134 bp, 12 predicted proteins | sample CryBogCBH13Jun08_FD_54975 | JGI IMG/M metagenome (GOLD analysis project Ga0007849, IMG submission 54975) | Freshwater microbial communities from Crystal Bog, Wisconsin, USA - CBH13Jun08 | ecosystem: Environmental > Aquatic > Freshwater > Lake | place: Crystal Bog, Wisconsin, USA | collected... | reverse complement strand
GGCTTTGTTTCTAGGGCCCCACGTTTTGCTCTGGCACATAAGTACCCAGCGCAAGAAGCCTTAACCACTGTTTTGGGTATTGATGTGCAGGTAGGTCGCACGGGTGCAATTACTCCAGTAGCAAGACTTGCTCCAGTTGAAGTGGGCGGTGTGACGGTTACCAATGCCACACTTCACAATGAAGATGAGTGAGGCGTAAGGATGTGCGCGTTGGCGATACAGTCTCAATCAGAAGAGCGGGCGATGTGATTCCCGAGGTCGTATCCGTGATTAAAGAACGTAGACCAGCAGATGCAGCAGAATTCACAATGCCAATTCGCTGTCCAGTATGCGACTCTCATATTGAGCGCTTGGCTGATGAAGCGGTTGCGCGTTGCAGTGGCGGACTCTTTTGTGGCGCCCAGCGCAAGCAGGCGCTAATTCATTTTGCCCACAGAAGAGCATTGGATATTGAAGGTTTAGGAGAGAAGATTGTTGATCAGTTGGTAGATCAAAACTTAGTCAGGACCCCGGCCGATCTCTATCGCCTTGGATTTACGGCCCTAGCCAATCTAGAGCGTATGGGCGATAAATCTGCTGATAACCTGATTCAAGCGATTAACAAGTCCCGCAATACCAGTCTTGCTAGGTTTATTTTTGCCTTGGGTATTCGCCATGTGGGAGAAACTACCGCAAAAGACTTGGCCAACCATTATCAATCGATGCATGCCGTAATGGACGCCACCTTAGAAGACCTCTTAACAGTTAAGGATGTTGGTCCGGTAGTAGCGGACTCCATCGTTAGCTTTATGGAAGAAGTACATAACCGCGAAGTGATTGAGCAACTTTTAGCTTCTGGTATGCAGTTATCTGTTGAAGAAAAGATCATTAGTGCCGCGGTAGCAGGAAAGACTTTTGTTCTGACGGGGACTTTCCCAACCATGACTCGCGACGAAGCAAAAGATTTACTGGAAAAGGCCGGCGCTAAAGTTGCCGGCTCTGTCTCAAAGAAGACAGACTATGTTGTTGCTGGATCAGATGCCGGTAGCAAGCTCACCAAGGCTGAGGAGCTGGGCATTGCCGTCATAGATGAAGCGGCGATGCTAGAACTCCTAAGTTCCTAAAACTTCCAGTAACTCTGTCTCTAGCTGGATCTGTAGCTTTGGATTCTTGCTTAGATTTGCCGCATCCAGAAGCAGTACGTCTTCAACACGTTCACCCAAGGTATTAATTCTGGCTGTATGCAATGAGACTTGATGTTTTGCTAATACCCGAGAGATTGCATAGAGCAATCCAGTGCGATCACTTGCGGATAAGGAGAGGGAATAGTACTGACCTCTTTCATCTGGAGCGATGTGCACCCTAGCTTGGATTGGGAAACTGCGAGACTGTCTCGAAAGGCGTCCCATACTTGGATTGGGTAAAGCATCAGTGCTTTGTAGGGCTTCAGTGAGCTCATATTCAACCAATTGAATCAGGTCTCGATAACTGCCACCTTCGTCCACTAAATTACTGCCGGAGATTTGGAAGGTATCCAATGCATATCCGTGGCGCGTGGTATGAATGCGAGCATCCCAAATAGAGAAGCCATGGCGTTCAAAGTAAGCGCAAATACGGGCGAACAAATCTTCCTGATCTTTGACATACACGGCGATTTGCAAACCTTCGCCGATAGGAGAGAGGCGAGCGCAGACGATCGGTGTATCGCTATCTACTTTATTAAAGAGGTGGCGTGTGAGCCACGCAATATCTGCGGCATCTTGTCTGAGGAAAAAGCCAACATCTAATTGATTCCACAACTCTTCGTATTTGGCATCTTCAATGCCGTAGAGACGCAATTTACTGCGGGACTCTTCTTGATGTTGTGCAAGCTCTGAAGAAGCATCCGGCTTTGCGCCGCCCAAGACGCGCAGGTCAAGCGATACAGATCCTCTAGAAGCTTGCCTTTCCAGGCATTCCAGACCTTAGGGCTAGTGCCACGTACATCGGCAACTGTTAATAAGTAAAGGGCGGTAAGGTGGCGCTCATCACCCACTTTTTTGGCAAATCCTTTGATGACATCTGGATCGGTAAGGTCTTGTTTCTGAGCTACTTGGCTCATATTGAGATGTTCAGAAACTAACCACACTAATAATTCTGTATCAGTCTTATCAAGTCCATGCTCTCTCGCAAACTTGCGCGTATCTGCCTTCCCTAAAACTGAGTGGTCACCACCGCGGCCTTTAGCAATATCGTGAAAGAGTGCCGCAATCACCAAAAGCCAAGGCTTTTCAAAATGGGCGATAAGTCTGCTGCAGAAGGGAAACTCATGGGTATGCTCAACCACCATAAAGCGCCGCACATTACGTAGCACCATCAAGATGTGCTGGTCTACTGTGTACACATGAAATAAATCATGCTGCATTTGACCAACGATTCTTCTAAATGCCGGTAAGTAACGACCCAAAACACTCGTGCGGTTCATCAAATGAAATGTGCGGCTGACGCCTTCAGGTTGTTTCAGGATCTCCATAAAGAGAGCTCTGTTCACAGGGTCTGAGCGCCACTTGCTACCCATAGTCTGTCGGGCGTTGTACAGCGCCCTAAAGATCGTAGCGGATAGACTTTTGACATTGGCTGTTTGCGCAAATGCGAGGAATGTTCTCAGGATTTGTTCGGGGTGCTTTTGGTATAGCTGAGGATCTGTGATGTCGAGTACACCCTGACGCTCAATAAATATTCATTTCCTTCGCCAGGAATTGGGCGGATTGTTTTAGATTCTTGAGAAAAGAGTAGCGCCTCAATATTTTGCAGGAGCACGTCATTTAATTGGGTTACTGCTTTTGCAGCCCAATAGTAGCGACGCATAATGGCTTCACTCGCCAGGCGAGAAGAGTCTTCAGTAATGCCCATGGCTTTTGCTAGTGGGGCTTGTAGGTCAAATGCCAAGACATCCTGTCTGCGTCCAGCAAGTAAATGTAAATTAGCACGCAGGGTTTCTAGGAATTTCTGGTTGCGATTGAGCTCTGTTAACTCTCTTTGTGTGAGTAATCCAGCTTGGTGTAAATCCTTAAAGGTATTACCAAGCAACGCAGCTTTACTGACCCAGGAGATGACTTGAAGATCACGCAAACCACCTGGACTCTCTTTGCAGTTGGGTTCTAGTGAATAGGGTGTGTCTTGATATTTATAGTGACGCTGAATCTGTTCTGCTAACTTGGCTTGGAAAAAAGCTTTTGGATCCAGAGAAGATTCAAATGCTTTGGAAAATTCTTTAAAGAGCGTTGTCTTGCCACAAATAAGGCGCGCTTCCAGTAATGAGGTGCGAACGGTAATGTCTTGCTCTGCCTCGCTGACACATTCGGCAACTGTTCTGACGGAGGAGCCAATCTCCAGGCCGGTATCCCAGCAATACGCAACAAACTTTTCAATCTTGCTTGATAAGACTTCTGCAATGAGTTTTTGATTATCTGGAAGCAGAATCAAAATATCGATATCGGAAAAAGGAAATAGCGCTCCTCTACCAAAGCCGCCAACCGCAACCAGGGTAGCTTCATTATTTAAGTCACATGAGCTCCATAAGTTCATTAAGAGTTGATCGCTTAATTTACTGAGTTGCTTAGTCAGTTTTGTGACGGATTGGTGTTCACGAAATTCTGCATAGGCAAGTTCACGGGCGGAGCGTAAGCTCTTCGCATCATGAATTGGCGCCAACGGTTGCACTGCCTTAGTCATCTACTTAAACGTTTGCGAGAGTGGGTCTAAAGGACAATCCTTTAACGCAATCGGGCGGTGGGTTGCTGCCTTCAGACCAGGTGAGTACCTCTACGCCAGTGGCAGTAACCAAGAGGGTGTGTTCCCATTGCGCAGAAAGGCTGCGATCTTTGGTTTTGACTGTCCACTGATCTGGCATGGTGCGAATATCACGGCGCCCAGCATTAATCATGGGTTCAATCGTAAAGGTCATGCCTGCTTCTAATTTTTCACCGGTACCAGGGCGTCCGTAATGCAGAATTTGAGGATCTTGATGAAACACTTTGCCGATGCCGTGGCCACAGTATTCACGCACAATGGAATAGCCTGCTTTTTCAGCATGCGTTTGGATTACGTGACCGATATCACCTAATGTCGCGCCAGGTTTAACTTGAGCAATGCCAAGCCAGAGGCACTCATATGTGATTTGGGTCAGGCGTTTTGCCATCACGGAAACTTCGCCAACCATAAACATGCGACTGGTATCGCCGTAGTAGCCGTCCGGTGTAATGACTGTAATGTCTAGGTTGACTACGTCGCCCACCTTCAAAATCTTCTCCCCCGGAATGCCATGACAAATCACGTCATTGACGGAGGTGCAAATAGAAGCTGGAAAAGGGGGGTAGCCAGGTGGCTGGTAATTAAGTGGGGCAGGAATCGTTTTTTGGACATTCAGCATGTACTCATGGCAGATGCGATCCAGCTCACCGGTACTCACCCCNGGCTTCACATGTGGCGTTACATGATCCAGAACTTCGCTGGCTAAGCGGCCGGCTTCGCGCATCCCTTGGATGTCTTTTTCTGCGGTAAATACACTATTCATGCCTTGATTATCAACGACTTGGCAGATTTCAGTTTGTGACAAATGCCTAATTTTTAAGCATATTGCTTATTTTGGTGCAGGTTTGCAGTGAAAGGTGAGGGGTTAAGGATGGGTAGGGCTAGCTAGATCCTTGATATTTAAGCTATAATTTCGCTCTCAGGTCTATTTTGGACTTGAAATCGCGAGTTGGGCCTTCCAGGGTGGCACTTTTTAGTGCAGCTAGGACCCAACTTTAGAACACAACCCTTAGGAGAAGTTATGTCAGTAACTATGCGTCAAATGCTGGAAGCCGGTTGCCATTTTGGTCACCAAACCCGTTTCTGGTCCCCAAGAATGGCCCCTTATATTTTCGGCCATCGCAACAAAATCCACATCATCAATTTGGAAAAAACATTGCCAATGTTTCAGGACGCCCTGAAATTTGCAAAACAAATTGCTGCTAATCGTGGCACGATTTTATTTGTTGGTACAAAGCGNCAATCACGTGAAATCATTGCTGAAGAAGCTGCACGTGCTGGTATGCCTTATATCGACAGTCGTTGGTTGGGTGGTACGCTCACCAACTTCAAAACTGTTAAAGGTTCACTGAAGCGTTTAAAAGACATGGCAGTTGCTAAAGAAGCTGGCGACTGGGAAAAGCTTTCCAAGAAGGAAGCTTTGACTAACGACCGTGATCTCGACAAATTGCAAAAAGCACTTGGNGGTATTCAGGATCTGAATGGCGTTCCTGATGCCATTTTCGTAGTGGACGTTGGCTATCACAAGATTGCTATTACTGANGCTAACAAGCTTGGCATTCCAGTAATCGCCGTGGTTGATACCAACCACTCACCAGAAGGCATTGATTACATCATTCCTGGTAATGATGACTCAAGCAAAGCTGTTCTTCTCTACACTCGCGGTATTGCTGATGCGATCCTCGAAGGTAAATCAAACTCTGTTCAAGAAATCTTGACAGCCGTTAAAGAAGGCGAAGAAGAGTTTGTTGAAGAAGGGAAAGCTGAATAATGGCCGCTATTACCGCTGCAATGGTTGGCGAATTACGCGCCAAAACTGATGCTCCGATGATGGAGTGCAAAAAAGCTTTAACCGAGGCTGATGGTGATATGGCTAGAGCAGAAGAAATTCTGCGTGTAAAGCTGGGTAGCAAGGCTGGTAAAGCTGCTTCCCGCGTTACTGCTGAAGGTATTGTTGCTTCATTNATCAACGGCACTACTGGTGCTTTGCTTGAAGTGAACTGCGAAACCGATTTCGTTTCGAAGAACGATGACTTCTTGGCATTCGCAAACGAGTGTGCAAAGATGATTGCTGAACAGAACCCATCTGACGTAGCTGCTTTATTGGCCTTGCCGATGAACGGTTCAACTGTGGATGAAGTTCGCAGCGCCTTGATCGGTAAGATTGGCGAAAACATCATGCCACGTCGCTTCAAGCGTTTTGCTGGTAGCAATAAGCTGGTTTCTTATCTCCACGGTGCTCGTATTGGCGTGACGGTTGAGTTTGAGGGTGATGAGACGGCTGCTAAAGACGTATCAATGCATATTGCTGCAATGAAGCCAGTAGCTTTGTCTATGGCCGANGTTCCTGCTGAAGCAATTGCTATTGAACGNAGTGTTGCCGTTCAAAAAGCTGCTGAATCTGGCAAGCCACCTGAGATTGTTGAAAAGATGGTTGAGGGTTCTATTCAGAAGTTCCTCAAAGAGGTGTCTTTATTGAACCAAACTTTCGTGAAAAACGATAAGCAAACTGTTGAGCAAATGCTTAAGGCTGCTAATACGACAATCAAGGGTTTCACCATGTTTGTTGTAGGTGAGGGCATTGAGAAGCGTCAGGATGACTTTGCGGCTGAAGTAGCCGCCCAGGTTGCCGCTGCTAAAGCAACTGCTTAAATGATTTGGCTGGGGCAATCCCAGTCTTAGTAATGCTCAAAAGGGCATAGGAACCTCAGTTTCTATGCCCTTTTGTTTTATCCGGCTTAAGACCTTTATAATTTGCTGGAGATATTAAAAAGTACTTAAAGATCAATAAGCTAAGTTGTAAATGACTTGGCAAATTACGGAAAACAGGAAACCATGCCAGCCTACAAACGCGTCCTACTTAAACTATCTGGTGAAGCCCTTATGGGGGATGATGCCTTTGGCATTAATCCAGTCACGATTGACGCCATGGTCGCTGAAATAGCAGAGGTTGTGGGTAGTGGGGTGGAGTTGGCTATCGTTATCGGTGGCGGCAATATTTTCCGCGGTGTGGCGGGTGGGGCAGCCGGCATGGATCGAGCCACAGCTGATTACATGGGAATGTTGGCAACCATGATGAACTCACTGGCCTTACAAGGATGCTTTGCGACAAAAAGGCGTTGAGGCACGAGTCCAGTCTGCCTTGCGTATGGATCAAGTGGTTGAGCCGTATATTCGCCCAAGAGCGATTCGTGCGATGAGCGAAGGTAAAGTTGTTATTTTTGCAGCAGGTACTGGCAATCCATTTTTTACCACTGATACTGCAGCCGCTTTGCGCGGTGCTGAAATGGGTGTCGAGATCATGCTTAAGGCCACTAAAGTGGATGGCATTTATAGCGCCGATCCAGTAAAGGATCCTACCGCTACTTTGTACAAGACTATTACCTTTGATGAAGCCCTCATTAAGAACTTGCAGGTTATGGACGCAACTGCGTTTGCATTATGCAGAGACCGCAAGTTGCCAATCAAAGTATTTTCAATTCTTAAGCCAGGCGCCTTGATGCGCGTGGTTCGGGGTGAGCCTGAAGGCACACTAGTACACGTTTAATAGGAGGCTTGATGTCCGCAGCAGAAATTAAATCCACTACCGATCAAAAGATGCACAAGTCTCTTGATGCTTTAAAAACCAATTTAGCGAAGATTCGCTCTGGACGTGCTAACCCTGGAATTCTGGAACACATTCAAGTCGATTATTACGGCAATCCAACGCCATTAAGTCAGGTGGCTAGCTTGGGCTTAGCGGATGCTCGCACTATCAACGTTCAACCATTTGAAAAAACCATGGTTGCGGCGATTGAAAAAGCGATTCGTGATTCTGATTTAGGGCTAAATCCGGCATCTCAGGGAACAGTAATTCGCGTACCAATGCCAGCTTTAACGGAAGAGCGCCGTCGTGATTTAACCAAGGTAGTTAAAAACGAAGGTGAAGAAACCAAGATTGCCGTACGCAATTTACGTCGCGATGCCAATGAGCACCTTAAGCGCTTAACGAAAGATAAAGAAATCTCTGAAGATGAAGAGCGTCGCGCTACCGATGAAATCCAGAAGATGACTGATAAGGCCGTAATCGACGTTGACAAGATCGTTTCTGAAAAAGAAAAAGAGATCATGACGGTTTAGTAACCTGATTGATTGAATTCTTTATTCTGTTTTTATGACCCCACACGCTAGCTCTACCTTGGTCGTTCCTGAGGTGAGTACTATTCCTCGTCATGTGGCGATCATTATGGATGGCAATGGCCGCTGGGCAAGTAAACGTCACATGCCGCGTGTAGCAGGACATGCTGAAGGCTTGAGCGCTGTTAGAAAAATTGTCGAAGAGTGTCGCCGTATCGGTGTTGAGTATCTAACGGTGTTTGCCTTTAGCTCCGAGAATTGGCGTCGCCCACCAGAAGAAGTGGGTTTCCTCATGAAGCTGTTTCTGAAATCCCTTAAAGGTGAAGTGGGGCGTCTTGCTGAGAATGATATTTCTCTCCGCTTGATTGGGGATTTAAGTCGCTTTGATTCTGCAATTCAAGAGATGGTGCAGTTTTCCGAAGAGAAGACCGCGGGCTGCAAGAGTTTGACCTTTACGATTGCAGCGAATTACGGTGGTCGTTGGGATATTTTGCAAGCCATGCGTCGCTGCCTTGATGCTAATCCAAACTTAACTTCTGAACAAATCACCGAAGAGTTATTGCAGCCGCATTTATCGATGGCTTATGCGCCAGAGCCTGACTTATTTATACGGACTGGTGGAGAGCAGCGGGTGAGTAACTTCTTATTATGGCAACTCGCTTATACCGAGCTGTACTTTACCGATATTCTGTGGCCTGATTTTAATGAAGCTGAATTACATAAAGCTTTCGAATGGTTTGGTCAGCGAGAGCGTCGTTTCGGTCGAACAAGTGCTCAGCTTGTGCCGCAAGCAATGAGCGATGCAGTTTGATCCAATTCCAGAAAACAAAATGCTAAAGACCCGAATCATTACTGCCACTATTCTGCTGGCAGTCCTTTTGCCTATCCTTTTTTTACTCCCAGCAATTTACCTAAGCGCTTTTTTTCTCTTGACCGTTTTGCTTGCTGCATGGGAGTGGAGTCGCTTAATTACGCCAGGATCTCGTCGCGGAGAAATCATCTACCCTATATTTTGCTTGATGATCATCTTGGGTTTATTGGCCCTCAATAATCCAGTATGGCAATTTGCTTTGTTAGCTCTTGCTGTGATGTTTTGGTTCTTTAATGCCCCTTTTATGCTTGCAAGAGGCTTAAATCTTCCCCTAGATAAGTGGCGTTACTTCTATTCCATTTTGGGATTGATTTTGCTCCCAGCCACTTGGTTCGCTCTGATCTTTTTGCGGGAGATTGGTTTAACTTTTCTGTTATCGACAATGGTATTGGTATGGATTGCTGATATTGGCGCCTACTTTGTGGGGAAGGCTTTCGGCAAGCATCGCTTAGCTGCGCAAATTAGTCCCGGTAAATCCATTGAGGGGGCCTTAGGCGGCCTCCTGCTTTGTTATGGATATGCAGTTTCCTGTGTTTTCTTTTTACCGCTGGATTCCACATTATTTGGCGCTTGGGCAATTCGTTATGGCTGGCTACCAATGCTGTTAATGGTAACTGTCTTAACTGCCTTTAGTATCTTCGGTGATTTATTTGAGTCCCAATTAAAGCGGATCGCTGGCGTGAAAGATAGTAGCCATTTATTGCCAGGCCACGGTGGCGTTTTGGATCGCGTTGATGCATTGATACCGGTAATGCCGATCGCTGCATTGCTTGCAGGATTAGTCTAATGCCCTTAAGACGAGTTGCGATTCTAGGTTCTACAGGATCTATCGGCGTGAATACTTTGGATGTAATCCGCTCACACCCAGAGCGCTTCAAAGTGGTTGCACTGACTGCGGGTAAACAAGTCGAACGTTTGGCAGAGCAATGCCTAGAATTTAATCCGGCCATTGCAGTGGTTGCCGATGCCGATGGTGCAGCGCGCCTCAGCGCAATTCTTAAAGACAAGAAGACTGCTACAGAAGTACTGTATGGCCCTGAAGCTATGGTTACTGCAGTGACACAATCGAATTGCGATACGGTAATGGCTGCCATTGTTGGTGCTGCCGGTTTAGTACCGGCCTTAGCAGCAGCTAAAGCCGGCAAGAGGGTGCTGCTGGCAAATAAAGAAGCGCTGGTCATGTCTGGCGATTTATTTATGCAGGCTATGCAATCGGGCGGGGGCGAGTTACTGCCTATTGATAGCGAACATAACGCCATCTTTCAGTGTCTCCCTCAGCAATTTACTAAAGCCCCTCATGGTTATCTTGGTGTTGAAGAGCTCTGGTTAACAGCTTCAGGAGGCCCATTTAGAGATACTCCTATCAGCGAGTTGTC
>Ga0007849_1000051_pt1 | contig 11812 bp, 8 predicted proteins | sample CryBogCBH13Jun08_FD_54975 | JGI IMG/M metagenome (GOLD analysis project Ga0007849, IMG submission 54975) | Freshwater microbial communities from Crystal Bog, Wisconsin, USA - CBH13Jun08 | ecosystem: Environmental > Aquatic > Freshwater > Lake | place: Crystal Bog, Wisconsin, USA | collected... | reverse complement strand
GAGAGTAATGGTGCTGAGGCGGTATTCACATCGACGCCCACTGCATTCACGCAATCCTCAACCACTGCAACTAATGATTTGGCTAACTGTGTTTGCATCACATCATGCTGATACTGGCCAACGCCAATCGATTTAGGATCAATCTTGACCAATTCAGCCAAGGGGTCTTGTAGGCGACGTGCAATCGACACGGCGCCACGAAGTGAAACATCCATGCCGGGAAGTTCTTTAGAGGCGTATTCCGAGGCAGAGTAAACAGAGGCTCCTGCTTCTGAGACCACNATCTTAGTTAGCNTGAGCTCTGGTCTNGCTTTAATCAGATCCTGCGCNAATTTATCNGTCTCACGCGATGCAGTGCCATTGCCAATCGAAATTAAGCTTGCTTGATGCTTCTCAGCCAACTTACTGAGGGCGTGCAGTGATCCTGCCCAGTCATTTTTAGGTTGATGTGGATAGATCACATCGGTATCTAGCACCTTACCAGTTACATCCACCACAGCCACCTTCACGCCGGTACGCATACCAGGATCTAAACCAATCGTAACCCTAGGGCCAGCTGGGGCGGCGAGTAGTAAAGCTTTGAGGTTAAGTGCAAACACATGGATTGCCTCTGTATCNGAGCGATCACGAAGNGCGCTCATGAGCTCAGACTCTAGATGCAAGGAGCATTTAATNCGCCAAGTCCAGCGCACGGTATCAGCCAGCCATTGATCGGCTAGTCGNCCTTCATTTTTGATCTTAAATTGATTAGCAATGCGAGATTCGCAAGGATTATGTGGTGCGTCCCATTTGGGTTTTTCNNCTTCGCTATCCAAGCGAAGATTGACCATCAAGATCTGCTCGCGGCGCCCCCTGAATAAAGCAAGCGCACGATGTGACGGAATCGCTTTTATCGGTTCAAAGTAATCAAAGTAATCAGCAAATTTCTCGCCCTCTTGCTCTTTCCCAGCAATAACCTTAGATTCCACTACACCATGGTCTTGCAAGTACGCTCTCAATGATTGCACCAAGCCAGCATCTTCAGCAAAGCGCTCCATCAAGATTTGGCGGGCACCTTCTAATGCAGTCTTCGTATCCGCTACGCCGGGGTTATCACCTTGATCGGACGTGAAGGCTTCTTTAAAGTATTTGGCCGCCTCTAATTCTGGATCTAGGTTGGGGTTTGCTAGTAAATCATTTGCGAGAGGTTCTAAGCCAGCCTCTAGAGCAATTTGTGCCTTGGTACGGCGCTTGGGTTTATATGGAAGATACAAGTCCTCTAGGCGAGTTTTATCCTCTGCCAGCATGATGGCTTTAAGTAGCTCGGGCGTCATCTTACCCTGCTCTTGGATCGAAGCAACAATTGTCTTGCGTCGATCCTCTAGTTCGCGCAAATAACTTAAGCGCTCTTCCAGTAGACGTAACTGCGTGTCATCTAAACCACCCGTAGCTTCCTTGCGATAACGGGCAATAAAAGGAACTGTAGCGCCCTCATCCATTAAGGCAACTGCAGCGGCTACTTGGGCGGGCTTAGCGGAAAGCTCTTGAGCAAGACGTTGTTCAATCGATGGCAGCATAGTGAAATATTGTGGCTTATAAAAATGTAGAGGTATGGGGCTAAGAGGGTATTGTTTTAGCGCTTTTGTTATTTACTTAGGCACATAGATAAAAGCCACCCGAAGGTGGCCTTTATCTCAACTTCACAGTTGATTACTCGCGTGAAGCCTTCTTACGATCATGCTCTTTCAGGTAACGCTTACGAACGCGAACNCTCTTCGGTGTTACCTCAACCAATTCATCATCGCTAATAAATTCCACAGCGTATTCCAAAGTCAAATCAACTGGTGTTACCAGGCGAACCGCTTCATCAGTACCTGAAGAACGCACGTTGGTTAATTGCTTACCTTTAATCGTGTTAACAACTAAGTCATTGTCACGGCTATGGATACCAATAATCATGCCTTCGTATACTGGGTCGCCATGCTTTACAAACATACGACCGCGATCCTGCAATTTCCAAATGGCGTAAGCAACTGCCACACCGTCATCTTGACTAATCAATACACCGTTATGACGCTCACCCAAGATGCCATCTTTAGCAGGGGCATAAGAGTCAAAGGTATGGCTCATTAAGCCGTTACCACGGGTCATGGTCATGAAATCACCTTGGAAGCCAATCAAGCCACGCGCAGGAATACGGTATTCAAGACGAGTGCGGCCTTTGCCATCACTCACCATGTCTTGTAGTTCGCCCTTGCGCTTACCTAAGTCTTCCATCACAGCGCCTTGAGTAGCATCCTCAACGTCAACTGTTAGGTTTTCAAATGGCTCCATCTTCACGCCATTCTCTTCGTGGAATACCACGCGAGGACGTGACACAGCCATTTCATAACCTTCGCGACGCATCGTTTCAACCAAGATAGTCAGATGCAATTCACCACGACCAGATACTTCGAAAACAGTATCGTCATCGGTTTCTTTTACGCGCAATGCCATATTGGACTTGAGCTCACGATCTAAACGCTCACGAATCTGGCGGCTAGTAACGAACTTGCCTTCACGACCCGCAAATGGGCTCGTATTCACCATGAAGTTCATGGTCAAAGTTGGTTCATCAATCTTGAGCATTGGCAATGCATCTGGTTTATCAACCGCACAAACCGTTGTACCGATCGCTAATTCATCAATACCGTTAATCAAGGCAATATCGCCAGCAAAAGCTTCGTCAACGATTTCACGCTCAAGGCCTTTGAACTTCAATACTTGATTGACACGACCCTTAAATGGCACGCCATCAGGTCCGTTCATGCAAATGACTTCCATGCCTGGCTTAACGCGGCCACGGTTCACACGACCAATACCAATTTTTCCTACATAGCTGTTGTAATCGATAGAAGAAATCTGGAATTGCAAAGGGCCGTCTGGATCATCATCACGGACAGGAACATGCTCTAACACGGCATCAAACAAAGGACGCATGTCGCCTTCGCGGACATCCTCAGTTGGGCCAGCATACCCATTCAAACCGGATGCATAGATGATTGGGAAATCGAGCTGCTCTTCAGTAGCGCCGAGCTTGTCAAACAATTCAAAAGTAGCGTTGATGACGTAATCGCAACGAGCGCCTGGACGATCCACTTTATTAATCACAACGATCGGCTTCAAACCAAGGGCTAAGGCCTTCTTAGTCACGAAACGGGTCTGTGGCATTGGGCCTTCAACCGCATCTACCAAGAGCAATACACCGTCAACCATAGAGAGCACACGCTCTACTTCGCCGCCGAAGTCTGCGTGTCCTGGTGTGTCAACGATGTTGATGTGTGTGCCGTCGTATTCAACTGCACAGTTCTTGGACAAAATAGTAATGCCACGCTCTTTTTCCAAGTCGTTTGAGTCCATGACGCGTTCGGTCATTTTTTCATTCGAGCGGAATGTGCCAGATTGGCGCAAGAGTTGGTCAACCAATGTTGTTTTGCCGTGGTCAACGTGGGCGATGATGGCGATATTACGAAGTGCGCGTTTAGTCATGTGAAGCTTCTAAAGTTAAGAATAAGAATTCAGGTTGGAATAAGGTTAATCAGTAAATAAGTCAAATGGGTTTAAGTGGCCTGAGAGATTAAACGCTTTGGGTGTAGTACACCAGAGCGCCAATCAGCAGTACCGATAAAATTATGCGGGGCAGCAGTTGCGCGATAAATACGTACTAAAGCTTCAATCGATGGCAGGTTGAGAGGTACACGTTGGCCCATCTCTAAGCGTTTCGCTTGTTGCTCATCCACCGTGAGGTGAGGTAGGGTTTGCAAGAGCGCATCAACTGGCAAGATATAGCTAGAACTATCTTGTAAGCCTTGTTGAATCGACTCCATCGTAAATGACTGNTCAAGGTTTAAGTGCCCAACTTCGGTACGGCGCAAACCTACTAGGTGAGCACCACAACCAAGGGTGTTGCCAATATCTTCNGCCAACACTCGAATATACGTACCCTTACTACAACTCACTTCTAAGGTCGCTTCCGGCCAGTTGANATTGGTCCAACGGATAGNATGAATCGTGATCTCACGCGGTGCACGTTCTAACTCAATGCCAGCGCGTGCGTACTCGTACAGAGGCTTGCCATCACGCTTTAATGCCGAATACATCGGGGGTACTTGAGTAATCGGACCGGTAAATTTTGGTAACAAAGCATCTAGAGCAGCTTTAATAGCAAGCTCATCAGCAAACGCTGGGAGAGGCAGCTCTTCAATGATTTGACCTTCGGCATCACCAGTATCAGTACGGGAGCCAAACTTCACTTGTGCGATATAACTCTTATCCGCCTCAAGCAAGTCTTGTGAATATTTTGTAGCCTCACCCAAGCAAATCGGGAGAAGCCCTGTAGCCATTGGATCTAATGTGCCAGTATGGCCAGCTTTATCTGCGTTAAATGCGCGTTTCACCGCAGTCACTGCACCTTGCGAGCTCATGCCAGCAGGTTTATCTAATAAAACAACGCCATCGATCCGTATAGACATGAAATTACAGACTCTCGTCTTTACGATCACTATCCACCGCTTGATCAATCAAGCGAGACATTTCAATACCATGCTCAACTGAGCTGTCATAGTGAAAGTGCAAAGTGGGTACGGTGTGAATATGTAAACGCTTGAACAACAAAGAATGTAAATAGCCCGCTTTTTCTTGCAATGCTTTCAATGCATGCTCAGGCTCAGCACCTAAGACAGTAAAAAACACTTTAGCGTGTGCCAGATCAGGCGTGAGCTCAATACTTTGTAAAGTAATTAAGCCCAGACTNGGACTGCGCAACTCACGCGGAATCAGCTCGGCCAGNTCTCGCTGAATTTGATCGGCGAGACGCTGGTTACGATGTGGGCTAGTTTTATGCATTAGCTTTGGAGTCGATGAATTAAAGAGTTCTAGCTACTTCAGTAACTTCGAATGCTTCTAGTTGATCACCCTCTTTGATGTCGTTGTAGCCTTTTAATGACAGGCCGCACTCAACACCAGCACGCACTTCTTTTGCATCATCTTTGAAGCGCTTGAGAGAATCGAGCTCTCCAGTCCATATCACAACGTTTTCACGCAGGAGACGAACGCTAGAGTTGCGTTTAACAACACCATCGAGAACTAAGCAACCTGCAATCGCGCCAACTTTAGATACCAAGAAGACTTGACGGATTTCAACCATACCGGTGATCTCCTCTTTCTTATCGGGAGTCAACATGCCGCTTAAGGCTGCTTTCACTTCATCGACTGCGTCATAAATAATGTTGTGATAACGAATATCTACNCCATTATTCTCTGCTAACTTACGTGCCGCTCCATCTGCGCGTGAGTTAAANCCAATGATGACTGCCTTAGAGGCAACCGCCAAGTTCACGTCGGTTTCAGTAATGCCACCCACAGCTGCGTGAACGATCTGAACTTTCACTTCTGCAGTAGAGAGTTTTTGTAATGANTGTGACAATGCTTCTTGTGAACCCTGAACGTCGGCCTTGATGATCAGAGGTAAGAGTTTTGCTTCAACAGCGCCCTCTTCCATGTTTTCCATCATGGTTTCAAGTTTGAATGCTTGCTGTTTAGCCAACTTCACATCACGGAACTTACCTTGACGGAAGAGTGCAATCTCACGAGCCTTACGCTCATCAGGAACCACTTGCACTGACTCACCAGCTGCTGGCACTTCAGATAAACCTTGGATCTCCACCGGAATGGAAGGACCAGCCTCATTACATGGCTTGCCGTTCTCATCCATCATCGCGCGAACGCGACCATAGGTAGAGCCAGCCAACAACATATCGCCACGCTTCAGGGTGCCAGACTGTACAAGTACTGTAGCCACTGGACCGCGGCCCTTATCTAAGCGCGCTTCGATTACAAGACCTTGTGCCGGAGCATCTTTAGGAGCCTTGAGTTCGAGAATTTCTGCTTGCAAGAGAACGTTCTCCAACAAAGCGTCGATGCCTTCGCCAGTTTTTGCTGATACAGAAATAAATGGCACATCGCCACCATATTCCTCAGGAACCACTTGCTCAGCAACCAATTCTGTTTTAACGCGCTCTAGGTTCGCATCTGGTTTATCAATTTTGTTGATAGCAACAACAATCGGAACGCCACCTGCAACCGCATGGTGAATCGCTTCTTTGGTTTGTGGCATCACACCATCATCAGCAGCCACTACCAAGATCACGATATCCGTTGCCTTAGCACCACGAGCACGCATCGCCGTAAAGGCTTCGTGACCAGGGGTATCTAAGAAGGTAATCATGCCNCGTGGTGTTTCTACGTGATATGCGCCAATATGCTGAGTAATACCACCAGCCTCACCAGTTGCTACTTTTGCTGCACGAATCTTATCGAGCAAAGAAGTTTTACCGTGGTCAACGTGACCCATTACTGTCACTACTGGAGGACGTGGCAATAATTCTGCATCATGACCAGCAATACCAAGATCTAAATCAGGATCATCTAATTTGGCAGCATGCGCTGTATGACCCATCTCTTCGACGATGATCATCGCAGTATCTTGATCCAAAATCTGGTTGATCGTCACCATTTGGCCCATACCCATCAGGAGCTTGATCACTTCAGCGCTCTTCACAGCCATTGCATGAGCTAACTCTGCAACAGTAATGGTTTCTGGTACGTGAACATCATGAACCACTTTTTCAGTCGGGACTTGAAAGTTTGTATCAACGTTGGCTTCTGCAATTTGACGTTGTTTTCTACGGCCACCGCCTGAACGCCAACCGCCTACGCCGCCAGAGCTATCACCACGAGTCTTCAGACCACCAGGCTTCTTAGCGCCTTCTTCTTGCCAAGTAGATGAAGTCTCGGCAGACTTGATTGTCTTACCGCCAACTTTGGCAACAACCTTCTTCTTGTCATCGGCACCTTCAACCTTGGCAGGCTTATGCAAGGTACCTTTTTTAGCTTCTTCAGCAGCAACTTCACTTGGCGCCTTCAGAACTCGCGCTGGCGCACTCATCATGTCACGAATCGCTAAAGCCTCAGCTTCAGCAGCGGCACGACGGACACGTATGTCAGTCAATTCTTTTTCTTTGGCAGCCGCTATATCTTTGAAGCTTTGTCAGCTTGTGCTTTTTTCTCTGCCGCTTTAGCCGCAGCAGCCGGGGCATCATCAGCCTTTGCCTCGACCTCTATTTCTGGAGCTGCAGCTTGTTTTTGGCGCACTTCTTCAGCGGCCTTCATTTCAGCTTCTTGACGAGCCAACAACTCAGCTTGACGTGTTGCTTCGGCTGCGCGCTTCTCTAACTCTTCTTCAGATATTGCGTGTTTAACTGGAGCGGCTTTAGTAGCAACTTTTTCTGGGGCCACTTCTACTTCTGGAGTTTCAGCAACTTTGTCGCCCGCTTTAACCAATACACGCTTCTTGCGAACTTCAACCTGAACTGTGCGTGTACGCCCAGCAGAATCCGCTTGGCGGATTTCAGAATTCTCACGCTTAATCAAAGTAATCTTTTTACGATTACCTGTATCGGCATTACCGTGCTCTTTTTGCAAATGCTCAAGCAGAACAGTTTTGTCCTTTTCGGTAATGCTATCGTCCTCAGAACCTTTTTCGATACCGGCCGCCTTCAACTGCTCTAGGAGGTCTGGCGCGGTACGTTTTAATTCTTTAGCGAGTACTTTTACTGTTGTTGCCATCTACTACTTCCTCTCATGAAGTAAACCAATGTTCGCGCGCTTTCATGATGAGCGTTTTCGCAGTTTCTTCGTCAATTTGTGTCGCCTCAACTAGCTCATCAACAGCCAGTTCAGCAAGGTCGTCACGGGTATGAACTTGATTGTCAGCAAGCTTAGCAATCAACTCCGTTGTCATTCCCTCGAGGGAGCGTAAGTCTTGTGATACTTCGCCAACGCGCTCTTCTTTAGCCAATTCCATGGTTAACAAGGAGTCACGTGCACGAGTACGCAATTCATTTACGGTGTCTTCATCGAATGAATCGATTTCTAACATTTCAGACAAGGGTACGTACGCAACCTCTTCCAATGTGTTGAAACCTTCTTCAATCAAAATATCAGCCACTTCTTGATCCACATCCAATTTATCCATAAACAACTGGCGTACAGATGCTGCTTCTTTTTCAGTTTTCTCTGCAGACTCTTCTGGAGTCATGATGTTGATCTGCCAACCAGTCAAGTCGCTAGCCAAACGAACGTTTTGTCCGCTACGGCCAATGGCGATTGCCAAGTTCTCTTCATCAACCACCACATCCATGGCATGACGCTCTTCGTCAACNACGATAGAGGATACTTGTGCTGGCGCTAAAGCACCAATCACAAACTGTGCTGGATCTTCAGACCACAACACGATATCGACAGCTTCGCCAGCAACTTCGTTACGCACTGCAGTAACGCGTGTGCCACGAACACCTACGCAAGTACCGATTGGATCGATACGCTTGTCATAAGTAACCACTGCAATTTTGGCGCGAACACCAGGGTCACGAGCCGCACCCTTAATCTCTAATAGGCCTTGTTCCATCTCAGGAACTTCGTTTTCAAATAACTTGATCAAGAAGTCTGGGCAAGTACGCGACAGTTCGATTTGTGGGCCACGCGCTTCACGATCCACTTTAAGGATGTAAGCACGGACACGATCGCCTGAACGTAAATTTTCTTTCGGAATCATTTGATCCCGACGTAACAACGCTTCAACGCGACCAGATTCAATAATGAGGCCGTTCTTATCGGCACGCTTAACGGTACCGGTCATGACTTTTTCGCCACGATCAAGGTAGTCGTTCAAAATTTGCTCACGCTCAGCATCACGAATACGCTGCAAGATCACTTGCTTGGCAGCTTGTGCCCCAATACGACCAAAGGCTAAGGATTCAATTTGCTCTTCNATGAACTCGCCAACTTCCATATCTGGAAATTGCTCAAGTGCTTCGAAATGTAAAATTTCTTTNTCAGGCTCTTGCAGACCAGCTTCATCTGGCACGACCAACCAACGACGGAAGGATTCGTATTCACCAGACTCGCGATCGATTGAGACGCGAATATCAACATCTTCTGTTGTATAGCGTTTCTTGGTCGCAGAGGCTAAGGCCATCTCTAGCGCCTCAAACACAATTGCTTGATCAACGTTTTTTTCACGCGCTAGGGCGTCTGCCAACATGAGAACTTCTCGGCTCATGACTTTCTTCCTTTGAAATCAATAACAGGGACCAACCGAGTCTTATCGACCTCGGCTAAAGAAAACTCCAATTGAGACTCGGCGCCATCGGCACCTTCAAACAACAAACCAAANTTCGCATCCGGTGAATTCAATTCACCACTCAGCAAACCTTGCAACACACCACGAAAATTCTTACGGCTGCCAACGGCAACACGCAACTTCATCTCTACTTCCATGCCAGAAAAGCGCTCAAAATCTGCTGCAGACTTCACGGGGCGATCTAAACCTGGGGAAGAAACCTCTAAACGCTCATAAGGAATATTTTCAACTGGCAGCGTGTAGCTCAGCTGATGACTTACCTTTTCGCAATCTTCCACGTTAATTAAACGCTCGTAATCGGGGTTTTCAATCGTGACGCGCAGCAAACCTCCAGCTTCACGCTCGATATCCACCAGCGCGTAGCCCAAGTTTTCCAGCTCTGCAGAAATAATCTGCTGATCTTTCACGACACCCCTTCAAGCCAATTTGGCAAAAAAAAATGGGCTTTGAAGCCCATATTCTCAAAAATCAGAACAGGCCGACTTACGTTGATCGCAACATCAGTCGGTAACTACTCACAACAGCAGCAAACTACTGCAGACCAAAATTATAGCCGATTTAGGGGAAAACCGATAGAAATCAGAAGCTTTCGCTTGGATTTCGTGGCTTTCTGGGGCCTTTATTGAATGGTTTGCGCCCTTTCGGTGCACCCCGTTTAGGTCCATTGCCTGGACTTTGTGGGTTTGCGGTCACAAAAGCGGATTGTCCGTGATGGACTTTTGCGCCCTTGCTACGGTTTTGACCCTGACCACCTTGACCACCGCCTTGCCCTGCTCTACCGCCTTGGCCACTGCCCTGACCTGGTCTACCGCCTTGAGTACGACCCCGGAAAGGACCGCGCCCCTCAGCTGAGCCACCACCAGCAGGTTTACCACCCCTACCTTGATGAGTCAGGCCATTATGGCCATCAGCCATCGTCAAAGCATCGCGCGAACCCCAATAAGACACTGAGGTTTGCATTGGATCAGGCTGGAAATCTTCTCCGGCCACACCTGTATGACGATCGCGACCATGTGAGCCAGGACCTGGACGACCCCTATCTTGAGCCTGAGGCACTTTTAAGCCTGCAGATTTCATGAGGTTTGCAACGCCATCGGGAGAAACTTCTTCCCATTTGCCACGACGCAGACGTGGAGGCAATAAGAACATGCCATAACGGGTACGGATCAAACGAGAAACAACGTGACCAACCGCCTCAAACATGCGGCGCACTTCACGATTACGGCCTTCTGTTAANGCAACCTGATACCAACGATTAGCACCATCACCACCACCCATAGCTAAGCGCAGGAAACGTGCTTGGCCATCATCAAGCTGAATACCGCTCTTGAGTTGCGCAGTATTTTCTTGACTCAATTCACCCAAAATACGCACAGCGTATTCACGCTCGACACCATAACGGGGATGCATTAAGCGATTTGCTAATTCACCTGAAGTGGTAAACAAGAGTAAGCCTTCAGTATTGAAGTCCAAGCGACCTACTGCAATCCAGCGACCTTGGCGCGGCTTAGGCAAACGATCAAATACGGTTGGACGTCCTTCTGGATCGGACTGACTCACGATTTCACCAGAAGGCTTGTGATACATGATTACACGTGGCGGCTTAGTCTGAATCTTGCGGTGGACTTGCTTGCCGTTAATGCGCACTTGATCTGTCGGTCCAATACGCTGCCCAATATGAGCAGGTAAACCGTTCACCGATACACGACCTTGAATGATTAAATCTTCCATGTCGCGGCGTGAGCCCATGCCAACATCGGCTAATACTTTATGAAGCTTAACGGTATCTTCATCATCAGCATCATCATCTAAACCATCTAAATCCGACCAAACTTCATCACGCAAACTCAGAGGCAAGTCATCCACGTTTGCAAATTGCAAACTACTCATCTCATCATCGCTAGGCATATCCGCATCTTCGTCGTGACGCACACGCTGAGCACGACGCTCGGCACCGGTCTGATGAGAAACCTCATTCTCATTCACGCCATCGGGATTTTTTGTTTCAAGCGCTTCTGGAGCATCCAAAGCAGCATCGAACTCACCGGATACTACTGAAGCAAACAAAGCCTCACTCTCAGCGGGATTAGGAGCTAATTTTGCTGACTGATTGCCGCCACCTTCTCGAGGACCATTGGTATCGCCGCCTTCTCTACGAGGCTTGTCCTTGTTGAAGGGGCGCTTCTTATTAAAGGGATGTTTGCCAGTACCGGTGCGACGTGGACGACGTTCACCACCCTCGCGACCTTGAGGAGCAGCGCCATCATTGTTTGATGGGCTTGTCTCAGTATTAGTCGGGCTTGCCGATGAAGGAACTACTGGGGATGAATCGTTTTCGTTAGAGCTTGTCATTAATCATTATTTTGTTTCGTCTGTTTTGTCTTCAGACTCAGGGGGAACCTCTTCTATTACTTCTGTTGTTTCTGTACTTGCTTCTTCTATTACTTCTTGGATAGTTTCTTCAAAGTCGATTTGAATAATCTCTTGACCGTTCTCATCCAGCTCAACCACTGTCTCGACAGTAGCAGTAGGATCAAACTCCATGACCGCTTGCCCCAATTGCTCAGCAGCAGCCATCGGCGCAGAGTCTTC
>Ga0007849_1000049_pt1 | contig 12051 bp, 11 predicted proteins | sample CryBogCBH13Jun08_FD_54975 | JGI IMG/M metagenome (GOLD analysis project Ga0007849, IMG submission 54975) | Freshwater microbial communities from Crystal Bog, Wisconsin, USA - CBH13Jun08 | ecosystem: Environmental > Aquatic > Freshwater > Lake | place: Crystal Bog, Wisconsin, USA | collected... | reverse complement strand
CCTACGTCTGGGAAGTAGCCAATGGCAGTCTCTGGCATGGATAACTTGGTTCGTTCAGTAGCAATCCGATAAGACGCACCTTGCGAGATTCCCATACCACCGCCCATCACATAGCCATCTAAGAGTGCTATGTAAGGTTTTGGATAGGTGTAGATATATTCATTGAGTGCAAATTCTTCTTTGAAAAAATTGAGGTGATCCTGTCCGCCCTCTTTCATGCTTTTATATAAGGTGCGGATATCGCCGCCAGCACAAAATGCTTTTTCGCCTGCGCCACTCACTACGACTACATGAATAGCGTCATCAGTAGCCCATTCTTTAAGGTAGGTATGCATATCACGCACCATCTCCAAATTAATCGCATTCAATGCTGATGGACGATTGATAATGATATGTGCTACGCCCTTATTTTTCTCAATGATTAAATCTGGTGTGTGCATATCGCTAATGTCTACTTGGTAAATTTATTTTTTTCTGAACAAATTAATAATGGCTGAGAAATCCAAGCCACCGTTACCTTGCAGGCTAAAAGTTTGGTAGATTTGCTGTGCCAAACTGCCCAATGGGATTGGTTGCTTTGCTAACTTTGCTGCTTCAGCAGCCAAACCTAAATCCTTGAGCATNAGATCAGAACCAAAGCCACCTGTATAACCGCGACTTGCTGGAACGTTCTCCAAAACACCTGGGAATGGGTTGTAAGTGTCCGAACTCCAGCAGCGACCACTGGAAGTATTGATGATGCCAGCCAATACTTTAGGCTCCATACCTAAGGAAACCCCTAGCGACATTGCTTCAGCCGTACCAATCATGGAGATACCTAAAAGCATATTGTTGGCAACCTTAGCCACTTGGCCATTGCCGCTACCACCGCAATAGACAATATTCTTACCCATGGCGTTAAAAATATTCTTGTAGCGAGTAAATTCAGCTTCATCACCCCCAACCATAAAGGTCAAGGTACCTGCTTCTGCTCCACCGGTACCGCCTGACACNGGAGCATCTAACATCACGTTACCCTGAGNTGCTGCAANAGCAGCAACTTCGCGCGCAGTTTGTGGATCAATCGTTGATGAATCGATTAATGCAGTTTGCGTAGAGACATTTGCCAACACACCATCGGGGCCGAGGTAGACCGATTTCACATGCACTGCCGCTGGCAACATTGTGATGATTAAATCTAAGCCAGCCGCTGCAACCTCTTTAGGCGCCGACAATGCGCNTACCTTACCNGGATGTTGATCTANCAATTTTTTGACTGATGCTTGAACCAAATCAAAGANGAAGAGCTCGTGACCTGCCTTCAGCAAATTATTTGCCATTGGGCTGCCCATATTTCCTAAACCAATAAATCCGATCTTCATTTAGCCTCCTGATTAAAGCCAGCCAATAGTCTCAACTGAGTAATAAGCTTAAGCTTGTGCTGTTTGATTTGTTGTCATTTAATAGACAATTTAAGGGGAAGCCCTGAGGTTTAATCAGGGCTTATTACACAAAACATGATTATTTGTTCTTAAAAGCTGGTTTTCGCTTCTCAGCAAATGCATTCATACCTTCTTTTTGATCTTCAGTAGCAAAGGTTGAATGGAATAGGCGGCGTTCAAAATGGATACCCTCATTTAAGGAAACCTCATAAGACCTATCCACAGAGTCTTTTGCCATCATCGCAATTGGCAATGACATCGAAGCAATTTTTTCTGCAGTTGCAAGTGCGTCCTCAATCAATTTNTCTGCAGGCACGACGCGACTAACGAGTCCACTACGCTCTGCTTCTTGAGCATCCATCATGCGACCAGTNAACACCATTTCCATGGCTTTAGACTTGCCTACNAAACGGGTTAANCGTTGCGTACCNCCAGCGCCAGGAATAGTGCCGATAGTGATTTCAGGCTGCCCAAACTTGGCAGTATCTGCCGCAATAATAAAATCGCACATCATGGCTAATTCACAACCGCCACCTAAGGCATAACCTGCAACTGCTGCAATAGTAGGCTTACGGAATTTAGCAATACGTTCCCAAGACACGGTAATAAAGTCGGACTTATACACGTCCATGTATGACCAGTCTTTCATCACCTTAATGTCAGCTCCAGCGGCAAAGGCTTTATCACTGCCGGTAATCACCACTACCGCTACATCATCATCGGCTTCCAAAATATCCAATGCCTGTGCTAATTCTCTCGTGAGATCTGGGCTCAGCGCATTCAGTGCTTTAGGACGATTAAGGCGAATGAGAGTTACTTTGCCATGCTTTTCAAGAAAAATATTTTCATAAGTCATATCAGTTTCTTTCCTTATTATTTCAAGCTAATAGTGGTATTAACACCGGTTGAAACTGTGCTGTCATCGAACCAGCGCTCAGTCACCGTCTTGGTTTGAGTATAGAAGGCAATCACTTGTTTGCCATAAGGACCTAAATCGCCTAATTTCGATGCACGCGAGCCTGTGAAAGAGAACATCGGGACAGGTACCGGAATAGGTACATTAATACCAATCTGGCCGACATCAATTTCCTCTTGGAACTTGCGTGCAGCTGCTCCAGATTGGGTNAAGATTGCCGTGCCGTTACCATTTGGATTGGCATTGATCATTTGAATAGCTTCATCAAGGTTTTCGGCAAAGCTCACACAGAGGACTGGTCCGAAAATTTCTTGGTCATAAATCACCATGCCTGGCTTTACTCCAGAGAAAATAGTGGGTCCAACGAAATTACCNCCCTCATAGCCTTTGACTTGAGGACTACGGCCGTCTAGNGCCAAAGTAGCACCTTCAGCAACGCCTTTGTCGATAAAACCTGTAACGCGCTTATGGGCATCTTTTGAAACCAAAGGGCCAATATCTGTNCCAGGTTCAACACCCGCNCTTACTTTTAAAGTCAATGCTTTTGCAGCCAAGTCANCGACCCAATCCTTTGCTTCACCAACCAAAATCGCTACTGAAATTGCCATACAACGTTGACCAGCAGCACCAAATGCAGCGCCAGCCAAATTGTTCAGGGTTTGCTCTTTATTAGCATCAGGCAGAATAATGGCGTGATTTTTNGCACCCATCATGCACTGCACGCGCTTACCTTTAAGAGATGCNCGGTTATATACATGCGTTCCTACCTTCGTAGAGCCTACAAATGAAATCGCCTTAATGTCTGGGTGATCGCAGATTGCATTGACTACCTCTTCGCCACCATGCACAACGTTCAAAACACCTGGGGGGACGCCGGCCTCAGCAGCCAACTCTACTAAACGCATTGTCACCATGGGATCCTGTTCCGAAGGCTTCAAAATAAAAGTATTGCCAGTAGCAATCGCCATTGGGAACATCCACAATGGAATCATCGCAGGGAAGTTAAAGGGGGTAATACCTGCACAGACACCCAANGGTTGCAGCAAGCTATAAGTGTCAACGCCATTCGCTACGTTGTTAGCAAAATCGCCCAATTGCAANTTGCCAATTCCAGATGCATGCTCTACAACTTCAAGGCCACGAAATACGTCCCCTTCAGCATCAGCTAAAGTTTTACCCTGTTCAGCAGTCAAAATGGCTGCGAGCTCTTTCATGTTCTCGCGAATTAACTGTTGGTACTTTAAGAAAATACGGGATCTAGCGCCGATTGGTGTTTTTTTCCATGTCTTAAATGCTTCTTTTGCACTTGCTACTGCTGCATTGACTTCATCCATCGTTGCAAAAGGAACCGTCGCCAGAATTTCCTGAGTGGCAGGGTTTACAACATTACGAATATTGGTCGATTTAGATGCGACCTTTTGACCATTAATGAATAGTGGGACTTGTGGAATATTTTGACCTGATGCTGACATGACATTTCCTTGTTATTGGTGTTGGCTAAAGTAAAAAATAAGTGGGATAACTTTTAGATAGGAAAGGTTATCAGCATAAAAATATGATAGCAATAAGGTTTAATGCATACTAAATATGCAAAAATGCAGATATAAGCGTTTGCATTTAGACAATTGCACGTATACAGGATAGGTATGAATTGGGATCATTTACGCTTTTTTCTAGCGCTAGCCAAAGATAATCGCTTGGTGGTAGCTGCGCGCTCATTACAAGTGAATCACACTACCATTGCCCGCCGAATCCAAGCCTTAGAGCAAGAAATGGGTGTTCAGCTATTTACTCGCAGCAACTCTGGTTATGAGCTTACGGAAGCCGGCCTCCAATTACAGGAGATTGCCAAGCAAGTTGAAAAACAGATTGGTAATATTAAGAATGAAGTCAAGCAAGGCAGCCGAGAAATAGCAGGATTAGTACGGATTGGCACCACAGAAGGTTTCGGTACCGTAGTGATTGCACCTTTATTAAATACTCTAGGAAAAAAGTACCCGAAACTTGTCATTGATTTGTTAGCGTTGCCGCGAATGGTAAATCTATCTAAGCGCGAAGCAGATATTGTGATTACCCTGCAACGCCCTACTCGTGGACCCTACTTGGTTACCAAGCTCCAGGATTACTCTTTGCGACTGTATGCCTCAGCTGAATATCTTGAGGCAAATCCCATCATCACCTCTAGAAGCGATTTGGATAAACAGACTTCATTAGCTATATTGATGATTTGTTATTTAGCAAAGAACTCAATTATTTAGATGATATTTGCCATCCACAACGCATTGCCTTTCGAAGCACCAGCATTCAAGCGCAACTTCAGGCTGCGCAATCGGGACTGGGAATTGCCATTCTTCCCAACTTTATGGCCGAACCTGTGGAAGGCTTGATACCGGTTCTAGCGAATGAAATAGAAATCATCAGGAGCTTTTGGATGATCATGCCCAATGAATACAAAAAGATTGACCGCATGAACCTTGTGTGGGATCACATCAAAAAATATGGGGCAACTCTTAGTTGAAGTTTTTTACGTGAACTGAACTGGGCTTTGGATCCAAGTTTTTCCGTCTTTATCGGTTTTGACCATGGAGCGCTCAACAAAAAGCGGGTGCACCATCGTTTCCTCAAGCGACAAGACGGGGGTGAAACAACAATCCACCCCATCAAATAACGATATCCAATATTCTCTGGATTGGGAGCCTATCAGTATCTGCACCTCATCGCGCAACCCCATAGCTGCTCCGCTACCGATCNGTTGCCCTAGTGACCAATGCTGAGTTGCCCATTCTGGCTTGCCAGCAGTTTGGCAAAAGAGCTCCCAAAACTTCAACTCTAAAGAGCCTAGCGCAAACCAAGCACCATCTTTTGATTGGTAAAGGTTGTAGCAAGGTACGCCACCATTTAATAGATCCTCCGCAGGACCTAAAGCATGTCCTAATTGCTGGACAGCCACTTGAGCGGTCACGTTATGCGCCAAGACACCATCGGTCATTGACACATCAACTACAGAACCTTGCCCACTGCGTTGTGCTTGCCATAAGGCCGCTAAACATCCCATAGCAGCCGATACAGCNCCGCCCAAGACGTCAGCTATCTGNAAATTGGGCAGGATGGGTCTACCATCAATATTTCGCATTTGATCGAGCACACCAGTCAGTGACAAGGAATTGATATCGTGACAAGCTTTATCTTTCCAGGCGCCCGTCATGCCATAACCAGTAATGGCGCAATAAACTAAAGATGGTTTGATTTTCATTAATACAGCAGGACCAATACCCAAACGATCCATGACNCCTGGCCTAAAGCTCTCAATCACGAGATCGGCAGTTTTAACCAAATCTAAGAAAGCGCTCTTATCTTGAGANTCTTTTAAATCCAAGAAGATTACNTCTTTATTGCCATTGATCGCTCTATAAAAAACGCTGGGTGTTTGAGTCTTAGCTTCGTCTTCAGTTTGAAAAAAGTTCCGAGCATAGTCGCCGACACCCTTATCTTCAACCTTGAGAACATGAGCACCCATACTAGCAAGATGCCAAGTACAAACCGGCCCTGGTAATAGGCGCGTTAAATCGAGAACCTTAAGCCCATCTAAAGGATNTTTCATGAATTATTTTTCCATTCCAACAGAATGAAAGGTGCTTAATTTTTCCAGATCAAGAATATGGATTTCACCATAACTTACTCGAATGAGGCCGCATTCCTCGAGAACCTTTAAAGAGCCATTCACACGCTGCCTGGATAAGCCGGCCAATTGACCAACCTCTTCCTGAGAAATTTTGAGCATCATGATTTGTTGTGGATACCAAGTATCAAACAATGCAGCTAAGGATCTAGCCACCCTTGCATCCACATCAAGCAAGCGCTCGTTTTCCATTGCACCAATAAATTGACCCAAACGCTTATTTAGCTGGGAAATTAAAAATCGATTAAAGAAGATACTGTTATCGAGCAGCCATAANAAAGTTGCCCTAGGCATCAGAGCTAATTCAGAATCACGCAGTGTGACNGCATCGTAACGACGCGACTCTTCCTTCAGTAGTGAACCCTCCCCAAACCAAGCGCCTGGCGCTAGGCCAAGTAAGGTGGTTGACTTGCCGCTCGGCGCAACATTATTAATTTTGACAACCCCACTAATGACGCCAAACCAAAAGTCTGCGGTTTGGCCACGACGACAAACATAGCCTTCTGTGGGTATTTTCTTAATATGAATATCAGTGCGAACTTTATTTTGCTCTGCAACATTTAAGCCAGACATCCAAGGGCTATTTTGTAATAAAACTTCAAGTGACATCAGGACTTCCCCTAGTTTGTCGGCTGAATGACAACCATTTTAATTTCTAGGGGATTATGCTTGGTTCAATTCAATAATGCCACTATAGATAAAGTAATAAGCAGCTTATGACTAAGGCAGTTAACTCGCTTACATTTCCCAGACTCCTGCTTGAACATGCTCAGGTTATTCCCAAGCAACCTGCTTATAGGGAGAAATACCTAGGTATCTGGCAAGTCACCAGCTGGGAGCAAAATTTAGAGGAAATTAAGCAATTGGCATGTGGCCTGGCCTCCTTGGGGTTTAAGCGCGGTATGAATCTAGCCATCATTGGCGATAATCGCCCCAAACTCTATCAAGCCATGGTCGCTGCCCAGTGTCTTGGCGGGGTTCCCGTACCCCTCTATCAAGATGCAGTTGCTGCGGAAATGATTCACGTTCTCAATGATGCGGCAATTTCATTTGCAATCGTAGAAGATCAAGAGCAAGTTGATAAGCTCCTGGAAATTAAAGAGCAAGCCCCAATACTAAGCACCATCATTTACGAAGACCCTAAAGGGCTCACTGATTACGTGCAAAGCTACCTGCACTCATACAAACAAATTCAGTTACTCGGCAAAGTATTTGCAGAAGAGCATCCAGAATTTTTTATCACCGAGCTTGAAGTGGGCAAGGCGACTGATCTGTCTGTAATTCTTTACACCTCAGGAACTACAGGTAAGCCAAAAGGTGTAGCCCATACTCACCAAAATTTCATTCGCGCAGGACAAAATAGCTCACAATTTGATCGCCTGAATTCCAAAGACAATATTTTGGCTTACCTACCAATGGCCTGGGTGGGCGACCACCTATTTTCATTTGCACAGGCAATGGTCAGTGGATTAACTGTAAACTGCCCGGAATCTAAAGAAACCGTCATGTCAGATATGCGTGAAATTGGGCCTAGCTATTATTTTGCGCCGCCCCGCATATTTGAAAGCCTACTCACCCAAGTAACGATTCGTATGGAAGACGCTGGTCTTTTTAAACGTAAGTTATTTGAATTAGCAATGACACATGCCAAGAAAGTTGGCAGCGATATTCTGGATGGCAAGTCTGTTGGCCTGATGGATCGCTTGGAGTATGCCTTGTATAACTTCACGATTTACGCCCCACTTCGCAATACCCTAGGCATGAGCAAGATTCGCGTGGCCTATACCGCTGGAGAGGCGATTGGTCCTGATCTATTCCGTTTCTACCGCTCGATTGGCGTTAATCTTAAACAGTTCTATGGCCAAACTGAAACATGTGCCTACGTTTGCTTACAGCCTGACGGCCAAGTGAAGTATGACTCTGTGGGTATCGCAGCACCTGGCATTGAAATTAAATTGGCCGATACTGGTGAAGTATTGGTTAAAGGCGTCAGCGTGATGGATAGCTACTATCAAAGACCTGACGCTACGGCAGAATCAATCGATGCAGAAGGCTATTTTCACACTGGTGATGCCGGCATTATTGATAAAGATGGTCACCTGCGCATCATCGACCGAGCGAAAGATGTTGGCAAGATGGGTAACGGCAAATTATTTGCCCCGAAATATATTGAAAACAAACTGAAATTCTTCCCATTCATTAAAGAGGCGGTTGTCTTTGGAGATGGTAAGGATGCCATCATGACTTTTATCAACATTGATTTTGAGGCTATTGCGAACTGGGCTGAGCGTCGTCATATTGCCTTTGCCGGATATGTGGATCTTGCTTCTAAAGCCGAGGTTTACAAAATGATTGGCGAATGTATCAACAAGGTCAATGTCGACTTGGCAGATGATCCGATGCTCAGTCATGCACAAATTGCACGTTTCCTCATATTGCACAAAGAGTTGGATCCAGACGACGATGAGCTGACCCGTACAAGAAAAGTGCGCCGTGGTTTCATTGCAGAAAAATATGGGCCGCTACTCGATGCCCTGTACTCAGGAAAATCTGAACAATTTATTGAAACTAAAGTGAAGTTTGAAGACGGTCGAGATGGAAGCATTAGTGCAACAGTTCAAATTCAAAATGCCAAAACTGCTATGGAGTCCGCATGAGCAAGACTATGACCCCATCATCAAGTTCGAATACGGTGCTGCAACTGGAAAATATTTCGCTATCTTTTGGTGGCGTCAAGGCGCTTACTAATATTTCATTCGATGTGAAAGAGCATGAAGTTCGCTCTATTATTGGACCAAATGGTGCAGGCAAAAGCTCCATGCTTAACGTGATTAACGGCGTCTATCACCCGCAAGCTGGAGATATTTATTTTCGTGGTGAAAAACGTAAACAAATAAATCCCGCAGAAGCCGCGCGTCAAGGCATCGCTAGAACATTCCAAAACATCGCCCTTTTCAAAGGCATGACCGTTCTCGATAACATCATGACCGGCAGGAATACTCAAATGAAATGCGGCTTTATTAGCAATGCTATCTGGGTTGGAAAAGCAAGAAATGAAGAGGAGTTGAATCGCCATAAAGTTGAAGAAGTTATCGACTTTTTAGAAATTCAGCACATTCGAAAAACACCGGTTGGCAAACTTCCATATGGCCTACAAAAACGTGTTGAGCTTGCCAGAGCGCTTGCTGCTGAGCCTTCACTCCTTTTGCTAGACGAGCCAATGGCTGGAATGAACGTAGAGGAAAAGCAGGACATGTGCCGCTTTATCTTGGAAGTGAATCAACAGTACGGAGTAACGATAGTCTTGATTGAGCACGACATGGGTGTAGTGATGGATATTTCTGATCGNGTAGTCGTTCTAGACTATGGCAAAAAGATTGGGGATGGATTGCCTAATGAAGTTAAAAATAATCCAGAAGTGATCAGCGCCTATTTGGGCACAAATCACTAATATCCACCGATAAGGAATAAGGAATGAAATTTTTCATAGAAATCGTTATCAGTGGAATCTTGTCTGGTCTGATGTACTCCCTTGTAGCGCTCGGATTTGTTTTAATCTATAAAGCATCTGGCGTCTTTAATTTTGCTCAAGGCGCGATGGTTTATGCGGCCGCTCTTGCAGTAGTTGGCTTTATTGATTATGGAATGCCAATGTGGCTCGCCATTATTGCTGCATTTGTCTTTATGGTGATCGTTGGGATTCTTACTGAAAAGTTTGTTTTAGGAAAATTGGTTAACCAGCCCCCCATTACACTTTTTATGGCTACCATCGGTCTAAGCTTCTTCTTGGACGGGCTTTCACCTATCTTATTTGGCAGTGAAGTGCGTCCGATTAATCTGGGAATTGTAGATGAGCCAATCCAAACCATCATGGATTTAACCGGCATTGGTATCTCTAAATTAGACTTATTCTCCTCGGGAATCATCATTCTTTTGGTAATCATACTTGCGCTGCTATTCCAATACACTAAAGTTGGTCGTGCATTGCGCGCAGTCGCTGATGACCATCAAGCTGCCNTATCTCTTGGCATCCCACTAGAAAATATCTGGGCGATTGTTTGGTCAATNGCTGGATTTGTNGCTTTGGTTGCAGGTTTNCTTTGGGGCTCACGAAATGGCGTCCAGTTCGCACTTTCATTAACAGCGCTTAAGGCACTTCCAGTATTGATCTTGGGNGGCTTTACTTCGGTTCCCGGTGCCATCGTTGGCGGNATCATTATCGGAGTATCAGAAAAGCTTGCGGAAATCTATATTCCCCCCGTCCTNCAAGATGCCTTCGGTGGAAACTTTGGTGGCATTGAGGGATGGTTCCCTTATATCTTCGCNCTTCTCTTCTTGCTGGTAAGGCCAGAGGGACTGTTTGGTGAAAAACACATTGATCGCGTTTAAGGAATAAATATGCTCTACCGTGAAGCCGGTCAATTTAAGACCACCTACAAAGCTGATAGTCAGATATTCCCTATTCTGCAAGACAGAGTCGGAATGATGATTCTGCTTTCGGTCGCAGCTATTGGCGTTCCATTATTTGCAAGTGAATATTGGATCAATGCCATTCTGATCCCATTCTTAATTTTTTCACTTGCTGCTCTTGGTCTCAATTTCTTAACTGGTTATGCCGGTCAACTATCTCTTGGTTCTGCTGCATTTATGGCAGTAGGGGCGTTTGCTACCTATAACTTTCAGCTGCGTATTGAAGGCATTCCCTTCTTTCTTTCTTTCATCTTGGGAGGCTTGAGCGCTGCCTCAGTAGGCATTCTATTTGGCCTACCCTCTCTACGCATCAAAGGCTTCTACCTAGCTGTAGCAACTTTAGCAGCGCAATTTTTTGTGGTCTGGTGCCTCACGAAATTTCCCTGGCTCTCTAATAACAGCTCATCTGGCGTAATTAGCGCACAAACCCTCACCCTTTTTGGCTTTGCGTTCGATACCCCAATCTCTAAATATTTACTAGTGCTTTTCATTGTTGCTGGATTAGCCCTACTTGGTAAAAATTTAGTGCGATCTTCAACTGGTCGTGCATGGATGGCAGTAAGGGATATGGACGTTGCTGCTGAAGTGATTGGTATTCCTTTAATGAAAACCAAGCTCATGGCGTTTGCTATCAGCTCGTTTTACTGTGGCATCGCTGGAGCCTTGTATGCCTATTGCTATCTTGGCACTGTAGAACCAGATGGTTTCTCGCTAGAACTTTCTTTCAAAATCTTGTTTATGGTCATTATTGGTGGCGTAGGCAGTATTTTGGGCAATTTCTTGGGCGCTGGTTTTATTTTGCTTTTGCCGATATTTTTAGATATTGTGTTGCCGTTTATATCAAAATTGTTGCACCTACCCCTCAGTAATGCCACGATTTCACATATACAGCTGATGGTATTTGGTGCACTGATTATTTTCTTTTTAATTGTTGAGCCTCATGGACTAGCAAGGCTCTGGCAAATTGGGAAGGAAAAACTCAGGCTTTGGCCTTTCCCGCATTAGTAGATGGAAACCCTGTATTCAAATTAGTAAAAACAAGACACTATTGTTATTCAGATTTTTCAAGGAGGCATCAAAATGAAAAGTATTAAAACTTCAATTGGAGCAAGTATTCTTGCTGCTATAACATCGGTCATCATTTCGTATCCGCTATCGGCNGCGGCTGAAGATCAGTTTGTTTCAATCCCCAGNTATCGTGTAGGGCCCTACGGTCAGAATGGCCAGGCCTTTTATGGTGGATTTATTGATTACCTAAACTATNTAAACCTCTCTGAAGGCGGCGTCAATGGTGTNAAGTTTGCATGGGAAGAATGCGAAACAGAATATAACAACGCCAAAGGTGTTGAGTGCTACGAGCGTCTTAAAAGTAAATCAGGCAACTCAAAAGGTACTGCAATTCACACCATGTCCACTGGTATTTCCTACGCTGTCTTAGATAAATCTCAAACTGATAAAGTTCCACTGATCATGATGGGTTATGGCCGTACGGATGCTGTAGATGGCTCTGTATTTCCTTATGCGTTCCCGTTAGTAACAACCTATCAAATGCAAGCGTCAGCTAT
>Ga0007849_1000042_pt1 | contig 12426 bp, 12 predicted proteins | sample CryBogCBH13Jun08_FD_54975 | JGI IMG/M metagenome (GOLD analysis project Ga0007849, IMG submission 54975) | Freshwater microbial communities from Crystal Bog, Wisconsin, USA - CBH13Jun08 | ecosystem: Environmental > Aquatic > Freshwater > Lake | place: Crystal Bog, Wisconsin, USA | collected... | reverse complement strand
AAGACAACGGCTTGGTCACAATTTAATATCAATGGAAGAGCATCATTTAATGCATGAGCAGCTTGGCTCGATGCATTCCAAGCAATTAATGGATGTTTAAATGAGCCAGAGAATTCACCAACATACGGAATGATTAGTACAGGACGGCCTGCGTTGGTTAATACTTCCTCAACAAGCTCGGCTGGGACAAAATTAAGGCCTGATTCCTCATATTGCCCCATGATGACTAAATCAAAATACCTTGCCTTCTCCGAAACCAGAGCCAAAACAGCAGAGTCACTTCCTCGATTGATGTCTACCCATTCAGCATTTAATCCTTGGGCTGCAGATTCAAATGTCTTTTTGCTTTCCTGGCTGGCTTTTACATACTCCTCTGGCGGCCAACTTGAGATGCCCCCAGCCTGCTTGGCCAAGGATTTTTGAGCAAAGACTCCAACTAGCCTAGCGCCATTAGCCTTTGCTAAAGCAGCTGCTATTTTTAAACGAGCCTCACAGCGAGGGCTTTGATCTAAATGCACCATTAAATTTTTCAACATGACTTCATTCCCAGGAAATGTGTAATTGATTTCATTATGCTTAGGCCATAAATCTTCGATTTGATCCAAATCAAGCTATCGGCAGGAGGATGGAGAAACCCCTCTAAATCTGGTCTCTATGCCCTTATTTCTGGCTAACTACATCCTCCATAAAGTAAGGGTTTTCGCCAAAAAAGGGGTTTTAGACCCCCTAGCCGAAATAGAATGTATTCATGCCTAATGCATTTAATTTCTCCGCATCCCCTTTTGATTGTCTAAATACCCAAGAACAAAAACTTGTTCGCGACAGCGTTGACATTGCTTACTTCAAAGAAGGAGAGGTGGTTCTAGACATTGGGTCAACCCCAACCCACCTCTTTATCCCCATCAAGGGCTTCGTACAGCAATTGGAAAATGGGGAGGAAGTAGCTATTTATGGGCCAGACGATTGTTTCGATGGTCGTGGCCTGATGGCCGGAAAAGTCTCCAGTCAATTTATCGCCTCGGAAGAAGTCGTTGCTTATCAGCTAGCGAAAGCAACAGTGAATGAACTGATATCCAGCAATACAACATTTAGCGCACTGCTATTCGCTGATCTATCAAAAAAACTGAATGCTCTGGCCGAAAGACGAAATCAATATGAAATTAACTCCTTAAGTCTTGCACTTGTAAGTCAGGCATTTTTGCGAAAAGCAAATACTGTTGATGCCAGCACTGATCTAATGAGCGTGGTCAAGATCTTTAATGACCAAAGGACTACGCACGTTCTCGTCAGAAATGCATTACCAGAATCCAAAGATTTGGGAATCTTTACAACGACTAATTTACAAAGGGCAATTCTTGCTCAATTACCCCTAGAGTCCACGCCAGTTGGGCCACTAAGTAACTACAAACTCATCACAGTCCAAGCGAATGTGCGCCTATACGAAGCCTTGGCAGTCATGATCAAACACTCGGTCAACCGAGTTGTTGTTATGAATCAATCTGAAGTGGTTGGAATACTAGAACAAGTAGACTTGCTCAGCTTTATCGCTAACGGCTCTTCCCTAGTAGTTCAAAAAATACTGCAGTCTAAAACTTTGGAAGATCTCAAGATCCCCGCCGAGCAAATTACGAAGCTTATTAGCCTACTCCATCGCAATGGCAGCAAAGTCGAAATGATTGCGCGCCTAGTTCAAGAACTCAATACAAAATTATTTGAAAAAGCATGGTCATTAATAGCAAGTCCTGACTTACTCGCCAACAGTTGCTTATTTGTCATGGGTAGCGAAGGCCGTGGAGAGCAGATATTAAAAACTGATCAAGACAATGGGCTCATCGTCAACGATAACTTTCCGATTGGGGAGCAAGTGATCTCTTGCTGTGATCAATTTTCAGCAGCACTCATTGATTTTGGCTATCCAGAATGTCCTGGCAAGATTATGGTGAATAATTCTGCCTGGCGCATGACAGTGAAAGACTTTAGTGAAACAGCCAAAGGCTGGCTCCTGGAGCCCTCTCCAGAAAGTTTAATGAATTTGGCCATCTTTCTAGACTCACACCCCATCAGCGGTGACCCCAAACTCTTGGAAACAGTCAAGCAAGCATTATTTAAACTGATAATGACAACCAATTTCTGCTGGCTAGATTTGCATCTGCCATCGAATCAATCTCGTCTGAGGCAGGCTGGTGGAATCGCCTTCTTACGCTTGGCAGCGATAACGCCGACCACAGAATCAACCTTAAAAAAGCGGGAATTTTTGCCATCGTCCATGGGATACGCTCACTTGCACTGGAGAATCATATTTCGATCAATTCGACTGTAGGGCGGATTCAGGAATTAGTACAAATGCATAAGCTACCTAAAGATTTGGCGGGGGAACTGGTTGAGTCCTTGCATCTACTGATGGAGCTGAGGCTAAAAGGTGGTTTAAGCGAATTAGAAACAAGCAAAGAAGTGTCTGGCGAAATTGATACTAGCCGACTATCAACCCTTGAAAGAGATTTACTAAAAGACTCCCTGAGCGTTGTTAAAAGATTCAAACTCTTTTTACGCCAGCATTTTCNTCTTGAATTTGCATGAGTCAAATCAGACCCGGGATCTTCAAGAAACTCTATAGATCAATNTGGAGAGGGTGGCTCATTTACCATCTGGCAGATGAACGCTACAAATTTATGTTTGANGCACCCCCAGAAAATGAATGGGTGGTACTTGACTGNGAAACTACTGGTCTTAATGTTTCCAAAGATGANATCATCTCCATTGGTGCTGTCAAAATCGTTGGTAACGCTTTAATGACTAGTGAACGCTTGGAGCTCCTCGTAAAGCCAGATAAGAAAGTCTCTGCTGAAAGCGTCAAGATTCATCGCTTAAGAGAATTAGATGTCGTGAATGGCTTAGATCCAGAGGTGGCGATGGCTAAACTCATGCATTTCATTGGTAGCCGCCCAATTGTGGGTTATTACCTNGAATTTGATATTGCAATGCTCAATAAAGTCATCTGGCGCATGCTTGGTCAAGGTCTGCCACAGCTAAAGATTGAAGTGTCATCCTTGTTTTATGACTATAAGAATCGTCAACTTCCCATCAATGAACGCGGCGGCACCATTGACCTACGCTTCAATACGCTTATGCGAGACCTCAATCTACCCGTGCGCGATGCCCATGATGCCATCAATGATGCCGTGATGGCTGGCATGGCTTTCATTAAGTTGCGCCAGTTAATGGCGTAATGGATCGAGCAGTCAATTAGCCAAGAAGGCAATAAAAAACCAGGATTGCTCCTGGTTTTTTATTTGATAAAACTTTAACCGAACTCTTAGTGGCCAGAAGCTCCTGATGCGCCAAATCCAGTTTCAGAGCGAACTTGTTGCGCAGGAAACGCAGCACGTTCTTTCTTGGCATTTTCACTGTTGTCCAATATAGAGAACAACCAAACACCAACGAAACCAATCGTCATAGAGAAAAGGGCTGGAGATGAATAAGGGAACCATGCGCTACCTTTAGGGTTGCCCAATACCGCCTCCCAAACCGCTGGGGAAACTACTGTCAAGGCTACTGAAGAAAACAATCCCAAGAAGCCCCCAATGACGGCACCTCTAGTAGTGCAATTTTTCCACAACACTGACATGAACAGTACCGGGAAATTAGCAGAAGCAGCAATCGCAAATGCTAACGCGACCATGAAAGCAATGTTTTGCTTTTCAAAGACTATGCCCAAAACTACAGCAATCGCACCGAGAGTGAGTGTGGTTAACCGGGATACTTTCAACTCTGCAGCACTATCAGCATTTCCTTTTTTAAATACGGTTGCATAAAGGTCATGTGAAACAGCTGAAGCACCTGAAAGTGTCAAACCAGCAACTACGGCCAAGATCGTTGCAAAAGCAACCGCAGAGATAAAGCCGAAGAAGATATTGCCGCCAACAGTTTTAGCCACTAAAACGGCTGCCATGTTTGCGGTACCTGCTCCACCATTAATCACACCTGTTGCCACATTAGCCATGTCTGGGTTAGTCAACACTAAAGTGATGGCACCAAAACCGATAATGAAAATCAATACATAAAAGTAACCAATCCAAGTGGTTGCCCACAATACAGACTTACGGGCTTCTTTTGCATCGGGCACCGTAAAGAAACGCATCAAAATATGTGGCAAACCAGCAGTACCAAACATTAATGCCATACCAAAGGAAATGGCTGAGATCGGATCCTTAATAAATCCACCTGGGCCCATGATGCTCAGACCTGCTTTAGCAGCATCTTCTGGCGTTTTACCAGCATTAGCAGCAATGGCAGTTTTGACTTCAACTGCTTTGGCAAACAATGCTTCAGGGCTGAAACCATATTGAGCCAGAACCATGAAGGCCATAAAGCTCACACCAGCCAACAACATACAAGCTTTAATGATTTGCACCCAAGTAGTAGCTGTCATACCGCCAAACAGCACGTAAACCATCATTAAGCAACCAACGATCACGACTGCCATCCAGTACTCAAGACCAAATAACAATTTGATGAGCTGGCCTGCGCCTACCATTTGAGCAATCAAATAGAAAGCAACAACCACTAAGGTGCCTGATGCCGCAAAGGCACGGATCGGACCTTGTTGAAAGCGATAGCCTGCCACGTCAGCAAAAGTAAATTTACCGAGGTTACGCAAACGCTCTGCCATCAAGAAGGTAATCACTGGCCAACCTACCAAGAATCCAATGGAATAGATCAAGCCGTCATAGCCGTTGGCCATCACTGCAGCAGAAATACCCAGGAAGGATGCAGCAGACATATAGTCACCAGCGATCGCGAGACCATTTTGGAAGCCAGTAATGCCGCCGCCAGCGGTATAGAAGTCAGCAGCAGACTTAGTCTTCGATGCAGCCCATTTAGTGATGAATAGGGTTGCAATAACAAAAACAGCAAACATGGCGATTGCTGTCCAGTTGGTTTCTTGCTTGATAACTTGTCCTAAATCCGCGCCTGCAGCAACAGCAAACATTGGCAAAGCTAATAGCGCTAAAGCGCATAACAATTTTTCTATACGCTTCATTTGGAGGCTTCCTTCAAAATTTCTGCAGTCAATTTGTCGTATTCACTATTTGCCTTACGCACATAAAGTGCGGTAATTAAAATAGTGAAAACAATTACGCCCATGCCAATAGGAATACCCAGGCTAGTCACGCCATCACCAAATGGTTGCGCTAAAAATGGTTTATCAAAAGCAATTAAAGCTATATAGCCGTAATAAACAACAAACATCAAAATGCAAAGAGTCCAACCAAAAGTGCTGCGCTTGCGCTTGAGCTCTTGGTATTTTGGATTTGCCTCTATGCGTGCCACGACTGAATCTGACATACACTTCTCCTTAATAAAGACACTAAAGTTAGTAGTGTTATTTTAGTAAGCTCAAGAGGTCGATTTCGGCGAATTCCCCCTTTAAATCCAATAAGTTAGGGAATATCCTATGCAGGAATGCCCTCGAAATATACAAAGTCAACAAAAGAAAAACCCCAGCTATANNTNACTGGGGCNGATCACTGCAAACAACTGACGTCGCCATTAGGCTTACAAGAACTGAAACATTGTTCTTCTCGTGTTCGTGAAATGAGGTCTAACCCTGTCGCTCCAGCTGGTATACCTAACTTTTAACCAAGGTTCGCAACCTAAAACTTCTGGGGAAAGAAGGTCATAGAAAGAAAAGGAATATGGCGCATGATCCAAGTTCAAACAGCGAGTGGCACTGACGCATCCAGGGACGGCCGCTAAACCTGGCAAGTGCTCTTGGTCATACCAGGCAAATAACTCTTCTTGCCACCCTGCCTCGGGATCCATCTCGACCGCATAACGATTGAGCGGGACTTGATCGCTAGAAAATCCTTTGATTGGATTGACAAACACAATGCGACTCAACTCAATTTCAGCCAAAAAGTTTGCCGCCTCACCTAAGAAGGTCTGTGCATCAAGAGGCGCAAGTTCTGTCGGACTGTCACAATAAAAATACCCATAGAGAGCATTCGATTCGACACTATAAGTCATGATGATTTCTTTAAATTCGGCCTGCTTTGTATTTTTTAGTCTACTAGATATCTCAGCAATATGTTTCGAGCCCTCTATCGGCTTAGCTCTAAGCAGCAGTAAGCCAACCTTCTGATCGCTCATTCTAGTGACCTATGTGCAGTGCGTTCAATAATCTTGAGACCATGTTATAGGCCGAGATCGTGGCAACTAATTCAAGAATCTCTTGATCATTGAAATACGGCCTTACTTGATCAAATACAGTATCGGGCACCTGAATATCTTGAGTCATGACATCAGTTAGCTTGAGTATTAAGCATTCTTTCTCATCAAATACATCGCTGATTGTCGATTCTTTCAGGGACTCAATCTTCTCCTGACTCATGCCAGCCTTGATGGCGTGCGGAGCGTGTGCATCAAACTCATAATTAGCACGGTTTAAAACCGCTACCCTCAAAATAATCATCTCTCTTATCGCGGGAGATAGTGAATTGCGGTTACGGATTGCTGTCAACAGAGCTTCCCAGCCCTGCGCAATCTCGGGCGCATTTAACAGAATTTGATACAAGGGAGAGATATTTCCACGCTCCTGCAAAATCTTTGCCTCTAAGGCAGCTAACTCCGCCTTAGTGCCAGGAGTGATCGGCGCTATACGTTTGCTCATTTTTATTCCGGCAAAATTTTCTTGGCTTTAATCAATTGGGTCCACTTGGCAATATCTTTTTTCAAAGTGGCGCTCAACTCTTCTGGAGTGGATCCTACTGGCTCACTGCCAGCCTGTGTTAATTTAGAATTTAAAGGATCCTGTTTAACCACCCTTTTGATTGCGGCACTCAGACGATCAATATCCGCCTTTGGTGTACCTGCCTTCACAAAAGCGGCATACCAATTATTGGTATCTACGCCTTTAATGCCCATCTCATTAAAGGTTTTTACATCGGGTATGGCGCTATTGCGCTTATCTGCAGCAAGCCCAATCGGCTTTAACTTACCACTTTTAATGTAACTAATAAGCCCTGGAATATCGCCAAAGAATCCATCCACGTGACCGGCCATCACGTCAGTAATTGCTGGTGCTGCGCCTTTATATGGCACATGCAAAATCTTGACGTTAGCCGAGTCATTTAACTGCTCTAAGGCAAGATGAGGAACACTTCCAGTGCCAGATGACCCCATAGTTAAATCACTTTTTTTGGCCAAAGCTATAAATTCAGCGGCGTTATTTGCAGGGCTAGCTGGATTAACAACGAGTACTTCTACGTTATTGGCAACCAAAGAAACGGCTGCTAAATCTTTTACTGGGTTATAGGCTAGCTTTTCATAAAGGCCTGGATTAATTGCCACTGCTCCGGCACTGGTAAACCAAATGGTTTTGCCATCTGCAGGATTTGCTGCTAGATATTCAGCAGCAATCGCTCCATTCCCACCAGGTTTATTTTCAATCACGATTTGTGAGTTCAGCTCTTTTCCTAAAGGCTCTACAAGAGAGCGCGCCATTGAATCCACCGGACCACCAGGCGGAAAGGCGACGATCATCTTAATAACATTTGATTGTGCTTGAGCTCCGGCAATGGATAAACAACAAAAAACCCCCAATAGAATCTTTTTCATTTCCAATCTCCTAATCACATCGCGCTGACATACCGCCATCAACAATAATTTCTGTCCCCGTAATGAAGCGAGACTCGTCTGAAGCCAAAAATAATGCCGCATTGGCAGTATCACGGCCATCCCCCATGAATGGTAATGGGATGCGTGATTGTCTTTGTTTTAATAGCAACTCCACATCGCCCCCAACACGCTGTTTTGCCAAGCGAGTCTCGACCATCGGCGTATGCAATTGACCTGGAACAACCGTATTCACGCGAATATTCTGTTTTGCGTACTGAACCGCTAATACCCTTGAAAATTGAATAACGCCCGCCTTCGTTGCAGCGTAAGCAATTTGTGCAGAGCCAGTCCAGCGAATGCCTGAAGTGGACGCCAAATTAATAATTGAGCCTGATTCCTTTTGAATCATTTCAGGGAGGGCATATTTGCAAGTCATAAATACGCTCTTGAGATTGAAATCTACCTGAGCATCCCAAATCTCTTCAGTCATCTCTACTGGGCCGCCCTTTGCGGAGCCCCCAACGATATTTACCAAAATATCGAGCGTCCCAAATTGTTTAATACAAGAATGAATACTCTCTTCTATCGATCCAGACTTAGTGACATCCAAAACACCGGTTTGAATATTGCCTCTAAACTCACCGGCCAAGTTTAATGTTTCATCTAGGCGCGTTAAATCAATATCCGTTGCAAATACCTTTGCTCCTTCTTGAGCAAATCTCACTGCTGTTGCACGCCCATTTCCCCATCCAGGGCCTACTGATCCGGCCCCAGTAATAAATGCTACCTTTCCTTCTAAGCGTCCAGCCATCATTTACTCCATTGATATTTTTTATGCAAACCGGTAAAACTGTTCCGGATTTCTGACCATGAGCTTCTCAATCTTTTCCTGACTATCAGCAATTCGAGGGATCAGATCAATCAAATGCCCATCATCCGGGATGTGGTGGTGATTTGGATGAGGCCAGTCAGTCCCCCATACACACTTCTCTGTAAATTGATCTACCAGAATTTTTGCCAAGGACACACCATCGTTATAGGGATGACTCTTTGAAATGCGATCAATCCCGCTGACCTTGATATGGAAACGGGCGTCATCTAGCAACTTCAAAAGCCCTTGGAAATCGACATGATCACTACCAAGGGAAGCATCCACCCTGCCTATATGATCAATCATCACGGGTACGGCTGATTGTTTTAGAAGGGGTGCCAGTGAATGAACTAAATCGCTCGAGAAATGAACCTGCAAATGCCAGCCAAATGGCTCCATGCGCTTTGTTAATGCCAAAATATCTTCCATAGAATCACTATTTTTTAAGTGCGCCATGAAGTTAAAGCGAATCGCACGAAACCCCTGCTGATCCATCTCTGCAATTTGCTGGGAGGTGGTGCTAGCTGGGGCAAGAGCAACACCTAAATAACTGCCTTTACGAGCCTGCATCGCATCCACCACAACAGCGTTATCAAATCCATGGAGCGCGGTTTGAACAATCACACAGCGCTCAATTCCTAAGACATCGTGCAAAGCAAACAGCTTCTCCTTACCAGCATCCACTGGAGTAAATGCTCTACTCTCAGCATACGGAAATTGGCTAGCGGGTCCAAAAATATGGCAATGGGCATCACAAGAATTTGCCGGCAACTTAAAAGCGGGTTTGCTTGGCGAACTAAGATAGGTCTGTATCAGGTCACTCATATCTCTAGATCTATTTACTCATCTTTCATATTGGCGCTCTTCACAATCGGCTGAAGACGCCTTCTTTCTTCAGTCAAGAATTTAATGAAATCTGCTTGACTGCCTGGCGCAGGTTCAATACCTTGCGGGATCAAGCGGGCTTTGAGCGCATTTGTATCTAGAGCTGCTTGTATAGCAGCATTCATTTTCTGAATAATCTCGTTTGGCGTGCCCTTAGGTGCAAAGATTCCCGACCAATGGCCAATGAAAATATTGGGGTATCCCAACTCTTTAGTAGTTGGGACGTTAGGCAAACGTGTGATGCGTTTATTCCAAGTGGAAGCAATGGCCCTGAGTTTGTTACCTTCAATTTGCGGCAAGACCACTACGCTAGCCTCTGAAGTAGCATCCACTTGTTTTGATACGACTGCAAACACGCCCTCTGAACCACTTTTATAAGGAATGATTTCGTAATTTCCGCCCCCGGTATATAGCTTGAGCATTTCAGCCACAAAGTGAGGGGTGCTGCCGCTGCCTGCAGTAGCAAAAGTCAGTCCCGGATTTCCCTGCGCCTTTTTGATTAAGTCTTTCAAGTTCTGAATCGGAGAATCGCTATTAACCACAATGATGGATGGACTCACAGCCATCATACCCACGGGCACCAAGTCTTCTGGCTTGTAGGGCATGTTGTTACGCAACATTGGAATGGTAACCACGCCGCCTGCAGCCCCCGCATAAAAGGTGTAGCCATCAGGCGCACTCTTGGCAACGTAATCACCGCCAACCACTGAACCTGCCCCAGGCTTATTCTCAACAATAATCGGCTGACCCAATTGCTTGCTAACAGCTTCAGCAACAGCACGCGCAACTAAATCATTTGCACCCCCGGGACCAAAGCCCACAATGAATCTAATGGGACGACTTGGCCAGGTATCTGCAAATGCACCGTTGACAACAAGCATCGCAAAAGCAAGCGCTAGGACTTTAATTATTTTCATGAAAACTTTTTCTCCAATGAGTCGAAATACTCTTTGTTCACACAACTTTGACGCTCTGCAAAAGTAGCTACTAATACTGGATCTTCTTTCAGTTCACCATATTGCTTGAGATGACTCAATGCGTTGGTCATACCACGTACGGCGCCTTGTAAGGCTGCGTTGGCATATAGCACTATCCCAAATCCCATCTGAGATAAATCTGCGAGAGGCAGCGAAGGCGTCTTCCCACCAATCACGATATTAATCAGTTGAGGACAATAAGACTGCGAGGCAATGATTTTGATCTCTTCAATACTTTCAGGNGCTTCAATGAAAGTCATGTCNGCGCCAGATTGCGCATANCTAGCAGCCCTGTCGAGCGCATCGTCTAATCCATTNANTGTTCTGGCGTCTGTTCTAGCAATAATCAGAAAGTCATCGTGCTTTCTGGCNTCTACAGCAGCCTTAATCTTGCCGCACATCTCTTCTTTGCTAATGACTTGTTTGCCAGCAAAGTGCCCNCAACGTTTAGGACTAGATTGATCTTCAATTTGGATGGCGCTAGCACCAGCGCGTTCTAAAACCTTAACCGTGTGATGAACATTGACCGCATTTCCAAAGCCGGTATCAATGTCGACTATCAAAGGTATCTGCACAACATCACAGATTGCTGAAGTATGGGCTGCCACGTCATTCAGACTAATAAACCCTAAATCTGGGATGCCATAAAACTGATTTGTTAATCCCGCACCGCTGAGATACACGGCCTCGAATCCTGCATCTTCAATCAAACGTGCGGCCAGTGCATTGCCAGCACCAGGAACTAAAAGGCCACGCTTTTCATTTACGAGTCTACGTAAGGTGCTTCCTAAATGTACGGGCACTTGAGCTCCTTTTTGATNNCAATTATGAGGATTATATGGGCTTAGTTCAAATGGGTTTTTACAAGGCTTTGCAACACGACCCGCACGTTCTGCGGTATTGGCGTTGGCTTATTACTGATGCGGTCTACATAAACGTGTACAAAGTGTCCAAGCGCAGAGGCGATGTCATCATCATTTGCAAAGATGGCAACCTCATACTTAACGCTACTATTTCCAAGGTGAGCCACTTTCAGACCTACGTGGATCATGTCGGGATAGGCAACAGATGAAAAATATTTGCACTGGGTTTCAATTACCAAGCCAATCGTTTCACTTTTGGCAATATCTAAAACATTGCGCTCAATCAAATAACGATTTACAGCCGTATCAAAGAATGAGTAATACACCACATTATTAATGTGCCCATAGGCATCGTTATCCATCCACCTGGAATGAACATCTTCAAATGCAACAAACTCAGCGCGTGTTGGTGGGGAAAGTTTTTTGTCGCTCATAACGCTTCTCTATATAAAGCTGCAGCATCAGCCAAAGTGATTTCACGGGGGCTGTTTTGCAATAAACGGGTTTGTAACATGGCATCTGCTGCTAGTTGGTCCACATCAGTAGCAGAAATACCAACATCAACCAAACGCTGGGGTAAGCCAAGCTCACCTGCCAGACCACCTAAGTAATCAGAGAGCTGAGCAGCCTGCTCCCTTGTGGGCCCCTGCAATCCAGGTTTAATAATGTTACCCAATTCTGCATACATTGCATGTGCCGCATCTAAGTTAAAACGCATTACCGGACCCAACATTAATGAGTTTGAGAGTCCGTGTGGGACATGAAATCTTGCGCCAATGGGGTAAGCCAAGGCATGCACACCTGCTACAGGGGCATTGGTAAATGCCATGCCCGCAAGGCAGGCTCCTAGCAACATATTTTCACGGGCGACGATGTCGCTGCCAGAGTTCACTGCTTTATGAAGATTGGCCGCCAGCAATCGCAAGGCTTCTTTTGCCAAACAATCGGATACGGGATTTTTGAGGCGCTTGGTTGTAAAGGCTTCGATCGCATGCACCATCGCATCAATACCAGTAGCGGCAGTGACATGGGCTGGCAATCCTAGAGTGAGTTCGGCATCTAGCAAGGCGATGTCAGGTAATAGCTGAGGAGAAACAACACCCTTCTTCTCGCTCTCACTCACCGTCACGATAGAAATCGTAGTGACTTCAGAACCCGTGCCTGCAGTCGTAGGAACCAGGATAAGGGGGAGGCGCGGACCCTTAGCCATGCC
>Ga0007849_1000034_pt1 | contig 13640 bp, 13 predicted proteins | sample CryBogCBH13Jun08_FD_54975 | JGI IMG/M metagenome (GOLD analysis project Ga0007849, IMG submission 54975) | Freshwater microbial communities from Crystal Bog, Wisconsin, USA - CBH13Jun08 | ecosystem: Environmental > Aquatic > Freshwater > Lake | place: Crystal Bog, Wisconsin, USA | collected... | reverse complement strand
ACTTGCCCCATGTTGCGCTTTGGCTAAATTAGTGAGTAGTTCTGGGTTTTTTGGATCTAACTGCGCAGCCTTAGAGAGTGGCGCTACTGCCTCAGCAATACGACCGCCCATAGCCATGACTAAGCCTTGCACCTGGAGAGCAACTAAGTCTTTGGGGTTGATGCGAAGGATGGATTGGGCCATTCGCTCCGCAGGTTCAAGGCGCTGATTCTGAAAGTCCAGCAACATCTGCTGGACTAGGGGTGCGTAAGCTTGCGCCATCTAAAAATGACTAGACGATATTAGATAGCTGCTGAGATAGCTTTACCAAGATCATCGGTCTTTGCTGTTCCACCAACATCAGGTGTCAATGGAGCATGTCCAGGACCAGCAGCAAGGGTCTTCTCAATGGCTGTAAAGATTGCCTTACCAGCCTCTGGATAACCTAAGTGATCCAACATCATTGAGCCACTCCAAATTTGACCAATCGGGTTAGCAATCATCTTGCCGTAAATATCTGGCGCAGAACCATGAACTGGCTCAAAGAGTGATGGGAACTTACCTTCTGGATTAATGCTGCCAGATGGAGCAACGGCAATCGTACCAGTACATGCAGGACCCAAGTCAGACAAAATATCGCCAAACAAATTACTGGCCACAACCACATCAAAACGATCTGGATTCATAACGAAATGCGCTGCCAAAATATCGATGTGGTATTTGTCAGTCCGAATGTCGGCAAACTTCTTGGACATGGCTTCAACACGCTCGTCCCAATATGGCATGGTGATCGCAATACCATTGGACTTGGTTGCAGAAGTAACATGCTTTTTAGGACGGCTCTGAGCAAGATCAAAAGCGTATTGCAAAATACGATCGACACCTTGACGAGTAAAAATGGATTCTTGAATCACAAACTCACGGTCAGTATCGGGGAACATTTTTCCACCGACGCTGGAGTACTCGCCTTCAGTGTTCTCGCGAACCACAAAGAAATCAATATCACCAGGCTTGCGATTGGCCAATGGGCAAGGAATGCCAGGCAATAAACGCACTGGGCGCAAATTCACATACTGATCAAATCCACGACGGAACTGAATCAAACTGCCCCACAAAGAAACGTGGTCGGGCAAGATGTCCGGCATACCAACTGCACCAAAATAAATGGCGTCGTATTTCATGAGCGTATCGAACCAGTCATCCGGCATCATCTTGCCGTGCTTAAGGTAGTAGTCACAGCTTGCAAAATCAAAATGATCAAATTGCATGCCAATGCCGAACTTACTGCTGGCCGCTTCTAATGCGCGCACGCCTTCAGGCATCACTTCTTTACCAATGCCGTCGCCAGCGATAACGGCAATCTTAGGATTTTTAACGATCTTTTGTGCTTTCATGGTGTTTCAGTCTCTTGAATAAATTGTTCTAATGGATCAAGTGATTTTACTAGCTTTATGTATTAACTAATGGCTCGGCGAATCTCATCAGCCTTGGGCTTTTCGCCTTGAATGGACTCGCTGTCATGCTCGGTAGTGTTCTCAATGGTTTCAGGAACAGCCTCTTGCATCCGAATATTGTCTTTTGGGCAAATGGGCGCCCCATAGCTGGCCCATTTTTTTAGCAAAGTCACTTCATAGCCACATTGAGCACACTTAGCCTTGCTACGACTGGCATTACTTGGCCTTGGGGGCGGGAACACAATGGCTTGATGGGGATATGGTCCAAGCTCCTGACTAATCATCATCAACTTGACCACTAATTCTTCAGTAGCATGTGCCATCCGCGCTGGACCCTCAAGCCCAACCGTTTGCGCAATGCCTTTGAAATCCTCGCCGTGCCCACTAAAGCAATCATCTACTGCATGGCAAAGCTCATGGACTAGGGTGTCGAGTAACTGCACTGGATCATCGAGCTTAGGGGAGATGAAGATCTCATTCACGCCACCGCCAGAACGCTCACGTGGCCAACATTGGCCCAATGTCGTTCTAGGACTGCTGGAAGCAGGAAATCCACAGGACACTCGAACCGGAGGAATGGCATAACCAGCCTTTGAAAATACAGGCTCTAGATGCCTTATAGCGTCTTCAAGCCAGGCTTCACGTACAGAATGTTGCTTCATATTGCGTATTTCTAGGAGTTATCAAAATGGTGAATTGCGATCATACGCCACCAAAAGTAGAATGGGCTTATGAAAGATCTGGAAAGCCTTAGCGCATCACAAGCAGTACAAGCCCTTGCCAAAAGAGAGATTAAGGCCACAGACCTCTTGCTTGCCTGTCTAGATCGTATTGGCCAGCGAGAAAGCACCGTTAAAGCCTGGGTTAGCCTAGGCAAAGAGAATGCCCTAGCCCGAGCCAGAGAGCTTGATAAAGGCGCCATTAGAGGGCTTTTGCATGGCCTACCAATTGGCGTCAAAGATCTATACGACACCTTTGACCTCCCTACCTCCTATGGCTCACCAATCTATAGCAATCACTACCCTGCAGCCGATGCCGTTTCGGTAGCGCTGATGCGCCAAGCCGGCGGAATCATTCTTGGCAAAACCGTCACTACTGAATTTGCGGCATTTAAGAGTGCTGCCACCTCAAATCCACACAACCCTTTACATACTCCTGGTGGCTCTTCAAGCGGATCTGCAGCAGCAGTAGCGGACTTCATGGTGCCGCTTGCTACTGGTAGCCAAACTGCAGGATCTATTATTCGCCCCGCTTCATTCTGTGGCGTGGTCGGCTACAAGCCGAGCTTCGGAAAAATCAGTACCGCCGGTGTCAAAAGCCTATCCCCAATACAAGATACCTTGGGTTGCTTTGGCAGGAGTATTGGTGATGTTGCTTTAGGCGTCGCTGCAATGAGTGGCGATCATGCGCTTGCAAAGATTGAAGATCTTCACAATAAGCCACGTATTGCCATTTGCAAGACTCCAGATTGGGCGCTTGCTCAAAAGGAAACGGCTGCTGCTCTTGCGGTAGCGAGATTTGCCGCAGAAGCGATTGCCAAAGGCAGCGTTGGCGACTTGAAGCTACCGCCAATATTTAATCAATACTCACAAACTCAAGCGCGCATCATGGCAGCAGAAATGTCACGCAGCTTAACGTTCGAGCGTGTTCGCTTTCCGAAAAAAATCAGCCCACAACTAGCCAAGCAGTTAAACGATGGTGCGGCAATCTCTTATGAGCAATATACAAAAGATCTTTTGCTGCATCAAGAAGCGCACGCTGCAATACAACTGATATTTAGCAAAGAGCTGGACCTTATCATTGCGCCTAGTGCGATTGGTGAGGCGCCTGGGTCAAAAGAAACTACTGGAGATCCCATCTTCTGTAGAGGCTGGACTTTACTTGGTCTGCCCTGCATTAATCTGAACATCACTAGCGGCCCTAATGGAATGCCGGTAGGAGTGCAACTGATTGCAGGTCCAGGTAAAGATCATTTCTTATTAAGCGCCGCAAGAGCCTTTGCACGCTCACTGTCCGATCCCGTCACACGGGATCAGGCTTAGCGCATGGAGTATTAGTCGAGAGTGATGTGCGCTGATTTAATTGCCTTATTCCAAAATGGCAATTCTTTCTTGAGCAAAGCATCCGTTGCTGCAGGCGTTAGATAACGCAATTCAACACCGGCAGTATCAGCACGCTCTTTCACTTCCGGTAACGCCAAACTTGCTTTTACAGAATCTGTTAATTTTGTAATGACTGGTGCGGGTGTACCTGCTGGAGCATATAAGGCAACCCATGACTCTAGTTGGAAAGTTGGCAATCCTGCCTCGGCAGTAGTTGGAACATTGGGCATGCCAGGGTGACGCGTCTTACCAGTAACAGCNAATGCTTTGAGTTTNCCACTCTGCACATGTTGCATCACTGACGGTGGCGTAGTGATGAATACCTGAACCTGACCAGCAAGCACATCTTGTACTGCAGGGCCTGAGCCCTTGTAAGGAACGTGCACTATCTCAACACCNGTAATTTGTTTGAAGATTTCAGTGCCAATATGAGATACCGAGCCATTACCTTGAGATGCATAGTTCAACTTACCGGGATTCGCTTTGGCGTAGGCAATAAATTCTTTGAGATTGTTGACTGGTACCGATGGGTGCACTGCAATCACATTCGTAGAAACAGTCAGCAGTGCAATGGGTGAAAAATCCTTAATGGGATCCCATGGCAATTTATCCATCAATGCAGGGTTGCCAACATGGTAACCAGAATACGAGATCAACAAGGTATAGCCATCAGGTTTAGCCTTAGCCACGTATTGGTAAGCAGTATTACCACTGGCCCCTGGCTTGTTATCCACAATTACTGGCTGACCAATCACTCTTGTTAAAGGCTCGCTTAATAAACGTGCAGAAGTATCCACTAAACCACCCGGAGGATTTGGCACGACCAATACGATCGGATGCTCTGGAAAGGTTTGTGCATGTGTGATGCTAAAACTTAATGCAATAGCAGCAAGTGCAAAAAACTTTTGAATGGTTTGGTGGATTTTCATATTCATCCTTGTGAATTTGATTTCTGATGTCTCTATCTCTGCCCAACTTTAACATCACCAAAGACTGCTTGTGCTTCCCGCGGCAAGCAACGCCAATAGCGCTCATGAGAACTCACCACACCATCTAATGCTGCTGCAGCCTCCCAAGCCCAGCGAGGTTTGTACAAGAAGGCACGTGCTAATGCAATTAAATCTGCATCACCCTTCTCTAAAATTGCTTCGGCCTGATGAGGGTCGGTAATGAGGCCAACAGTCATCGTTGGTAGACCAGATTTGTCTTTCACGATCTTGGCAAAAGGTACTTGATAGTTTGGTCCAATCGCAATTTTTTGCTTTGGTGAAATACCACCAGAGGAAATGTGAACGAAATCACAACCAATGGGTTTTAACTGAGCAGCAAACTCTGCTGTTTCTTCTGGCGTCCAACCGCCCTCTATCCAATCGCTTGCTGAAATTCGAATACCCAACACACCTTTATAAGCAGCGCGCACTGCTTTGAATAATTCCAAAGGAAAGCGAATCCGATTTTCAAATGAACCGCCGTACTCATCAGTGCGTTGATTGGCAATGGGCGATAAGAACTGGTGCAATAAATATCCATGAGCCCCGTGCAATTCAATACCATCTACGCCAACCCGGTCAGCTCGTTGGGCAGAATCTACAAACGCTTGAATCAAACTACTCAACTCTGCTTTAGAGAGTTCATGGGGCAAACGCTCTCCATCCAATTGAGGAATAGCAGAAGGCGCTTCCATTTCCCAGCCGCCTTGATCAACAGCTAGTAGTTGACCGCCATTCCAAGGGGTTGCACTGGAAGCTTTGCGTCCAGCATGTGCCAACTGAATAAATACTGGAGTGGCAGGCGCTAATTTACGGGCTCGAGTGAGTTTGTCTTTCAAGGCAGCCTCGGTGCGGTCATCCCACAATCCAAGACAGGCTGGCGTAATACGGCCCTCAGGGGTTACGCCAGTCGCTTCAATAATGAATAGAGCAGCACCGCTATTGAGCAAATTACCCCAGTGCATTAAATGCCAGTCAGTTGCCTCGCCATTAACGGCGGCGTATTGGCACATCGGCGCAACCACAATACGATTAGCCAGCTTCAACGGCCCATTAGGGGAATTGAGGGTGTAGCTTGAAAATAATAAACTCATGAAATAGCCTCTTAGATGACTTCTAAACACCAAAAACAGTAGAGAAAAGCTGAAATTCGCTTAAAGCGATAGAATACTAAAAACAAGAATATACGAGACAGCAAAGTCGTGCAGATAGGTATTCTGAGCGCCTTGGCTAGACCCCTTTAACCCTGAAAGCTATTGAATAATTATGATGAATGCACCTCAAGCCTTTGAATCTAAAGAAGATATTGGTCACTATGTCGGCGGTAAGGTAGTTAATCCTAAAGATGGTCGTTTTGCTGATGTCTACAATCCAGCAAAAGGTAAGGTAGCTCGGCGCGTTGCACTAGCAAGTCGCAAAGAAGTAGATGAAGTCGTAGCAGTTGCTCAAACTGCATTTCAGACTTGGAGTCAAACATCCCCCTTGCGTCGTGCACGCATTATGTTTAAGTATCTTGAGCTCCTCAACGCCAATCGCGATGAATTAGCCGCCATCATTACAGCTGAACATGGCAAAGTATTTACAGATGCACAAGGCGAAGTTGTTCGTGGTCTTGAGATTGTGGAATTTGCTACTGGCATTCCTGAGTTACTCAAGGGTGACTACACAGAGCAGGTCTCTACCGATATCGATAACTGGGTGATGCGCCAACCTTTGGGAGTCGTTGCAGGCGTCACACCATTTAACTTCCCGGTCATGGTTCCAATGTGGATGTTCCCAGTAGCGATTGCTTGTGGCAACACCTTCATTCTCAAGCCAAGCCCGACTGATCCATCTGCCTCACTATTCATGGCCAAACTTCTCAAAGAAGCTGGTTTACCTGATGGTGTATTTAACGTCGTGCAAGGTGATAAAGAAGCAGTTGATGCCTTGATCGAAAATCCAGATGTTAAAGCCGTTAGCTTTGTGGGTTCAACCCCTATTGCGAATTACATTTATGAGCGCTGCGCTCACTTTGGCAAACGCTCCCAAGCACTTGGTGGCGCGAAGAACCACATGGTCATCATGCCTGATGCCGATATGGATAAAGCCATCGATGCATTGATTGGTGCTGCCTACGGTTCTGCTGGTGAGCGCTGTATGGCGATCTCAGTTGCAGTCTTGGTTGGTGATGCGGCCGACAAGATCATGCCAAAACTGATAGAACGCACTAAGACTTTGAAGATCAAGAATGGCATGGAGCTCGATGCTGAGATGGGTCCAATTGTGAGTAAAGCTGCACTCGAACGCATCACTGGCTACATCGAAAGTGGTGTTGCTTCTGGCGCTAAGTTGCTGGTAGATGGACGTGGCTTAAAGGTATCCGGTCTTGAAGATGGTTTCTTTATTGGTGGCACCCTGTTTGACAACGTCACCCCAGATATGAAGATCTACCTAGAAGAAATCTTTGGACCAGTACTGTCTTGCTTGCGCGTTGCGAACTTCACTGAGGCCCTAAACCTAGTGAACTCTTGTGAGTTTGGTAATGGTGTCGCTTGCTTTACGAGTGACGGCAATATCGCTCGTGAATTTGCGCGTCGCGTTCAAGTTGGCATGGTTGGTATCAACGTACCTATTCCAGTGCCAATGGCTTGGCATGGTTTTGGTGGTTGGAAGAAATCCCTCTTTGGCGATATGCATGCCTACGGCAAAGAAGGTGTTCGCTTCTACACCAAGCAAAAGAGTGTGATGCAACGCTGGCCTGAAAGTATTGCTAAGGGCGCAGAGTTTGTGATGCCGACATCTAAGTAAGGCACTCGGTCATCAACGAAAATGGGGACGAAAGTCCCCATTTTTTTGCCTATGCTTAAGACGATGCTTAAGGCTTGGAATTTAAGAACTCAATNACTGCNTTATTAAATACCTCAGGCACCTCGACATGCGGAACATGTCCAACGTTATCAATTGGCACAAGCTTGGCATTCGGAATAGATTGAGCAGCCTTACGTCCTAGCTCTGGAAAATTACCGAGGGATTTGACTGCTTCCGGCGGCGCAAAGCGGCGCCCAAATACAGTTCGATCTTTTTGACCAATGACTAGCAAGACCGGCATTTTCAATTGCGGCAAATCATTCACGACCGGCTTTTCGGCAATCATTTGATAGGTTAGGACTGAAGTTCGNGCATAAGCTGGATAGTCAGGGCCTTTTTGGACTCTGACATACACCTCTACAAACTGTTCATAGGCAGGCTGCCAATTCGGAAAGTAGCTTTGTAAGAACTTGCGATAACTTGTTTCCGTCTGAGACATTTCTAGTTTCAACAAATTGTCATTCTGCTGTGGGGGAATGTCTTTACTGTAATCCTCAAGACCCANTGGATTCTCTAGNACGAGCTTNTGAACTGTTTGTGGATATAAACGCGCAAAGCGTACGCCCACCATNCCNCCCATCGAATTGGCGATCACGGAAACTTGCTTGATCTTCAAAGAAGTCAGTAAAGCCTGAGTATTGGCTGCGAGATCATCAAAGTGGTATTNCACATCTGGCTTAGAAGATTTACCAAAACCAATCTGATCTGGCGCTATCACGCGATAACCCGCCTGAGTTAATGCTGGGATGGTTAACTTCCAGTAGTCACTAGAAAAATTCTTGCCATGAAAAAGCAATACCGCGCCCTTCTGTTTACCTTGTGCTGGCACATCCATATACATCATGCTGGCTGGCTGGCCTTGCAAACTCGTTTTGAATTCTTTTAATGGATAGGGATAAGGCCAAGCACTTAAACGCAAGTCCAAAGGAGTGGCATTGGAGTACAGGCTTGGAGTTGGAGTTTGAACTTGTGCAGGCGCACTAGCAAACTGCTCTGCTGTTGTGCAAGCCGATAGCAATACTGCGCTAGCGCACACCAAAAATAAACTCTTGATGGGGGTGTTCATCTTTAGATAATCTTGATTTTCAAAGGTGTCAGGCCATCAACACTACCTTCAAGTACATCACCTTTTTTAACTGGGCCCACACCAGCAGGCGTGCCAGAGAAAATCAAATCGCCGGGCTCTAAAGTAAACAAAGTAGATAGGTACGCAATCGTGTCAGGTACATTCCAGATCAACTGATTGAGATCACCCTCTTGGCGTACTTCACCATTGACCAAAAGCTTAACGCTGCCTTGGCTTGGATGACCGCACTGATCTGCAGGAGTCAAAGGGCCGCAAGGCGCTGATTGATCAAATGCTTTACCAGTATCCCAAGGTCGACCCATTTTCTTGGCCTCACCCTGCAAGTCACGTCGCGTCATATCCAGACCAACTCCATAACCATATACATGATCAAGTGCTTTATCTGCAGGAATATTTTTCCCGCCTTTGGAAATTGCTACAACCATTTCAATTTCGTGATGAACATCGCTGGAAAGACTTGGATAGGCCATGTCTTTTCCATCGGTCACGATCGCAGTTGCTGGTTTCATAAAAAAGAACGGTGGTTCACGATCTGGATCATGGCCCATCTCACGAGCATGGTCAGCATAATTTCGGCCAACGCAATAGATGCGGTTGACTGCAAAACGACGNGTATCGCCTACAACTGGCAATGTTGAGATTACCGGTGGATCGATTACATATGCTGAACTCATGACTAACCTTTCAATAGGAAATTTTTGGTACTGACTATTTATTGCTGAATGAAATACCTTATCTAGCCACTTCTTTGACGATCGGATTTTTTAAAATACCAATGCCATCAATCTCAATTTCAACTGTATCACCTGGCTGCATAAATACTGGAGGTGTTCTCGCGTAACCCACACCAGCAGGCGTACCGGTAATCACTACATCGCCAGGTTCTAAAGTCATCACTTCAGAGATCAAAACCAGGGTTTCAACAACGCCCCACAAAAAATGTTCGGTATTACTGTCTTGCATGATCTTGCCATTCAGGCGCGACTGAATCCGCAAACCATGGGCAGCCTCTGGCAACTCATCAGGGGTCACTAGGCAAGGACCAAAACCACCTGTTTGATCAAAGTTTTTACCAATGGTCCATTGAGTAGATTTACGCTGATAGTCGCGCAGACTACCGTCATTAAAAATACTGTAGCCAGCAACAGCTTCCAATGCGTTCTCTTTGGTCAATCGATGGCATCTTTTACCAATCACGAAGGCCAACTCTGCTTCGTAATCCAACTTATCCGAAACCGGTGGAACAATCATCGGCTGCTCATGACCTAACAATGAGCTTGGCACTCTCATAAAGAAAGATGGGTAATCTGGACGAGCATGCCCACCCTCTTTAGCATGGTCTGCATAGTTCAGGCCCATGCAAACAATTTTTTCNGGTTTTGGAATNACTGGGGCAAAGGCAATACCATCAGCTAACTTCCAGGAAAGATTTGCTTGTGCCTGAATCTCTTTAGCACGCTTCATCCATGATGGCGTGGCGATGATCTCAAGCAAGGTGGCGGGAAGATTGGCATCCACCTCTGAAAGTGCAATCCATTCTTTTTGACTCGCATCTTTAAAAATGCCGACGCGAGTGTCTTGCTGGTTGGATGGATTTGGATAATAAGTAAATAAACGCATTTAAAGCCTTTCCGCCGTCTCTTGATGAAGTCTTTTTATATCGACTCTGTATTTTTTCTTCGATGAGTATGCTGCAATTTTAAAACTAAGATGCTTAGTGCTAAAGCAAATGTCAGGGCATTGGCCAAAATCAGTGGCCACTTTTCAATCGCCAACCCATAAATCAACCATAAGCCCACTCCGGCGGTAAATAAACTATACATACCCAATGAAATGCCAGATAAGTCTCGAGTACGCCAAGATTGGATCGCCTGAGGTAGAAACGCAATAGTGGTCAAAAAGGCTGCAGAGTAGCCAATGATTTCAATGTGATAAGCCTCTAGGTTCATGCTTTTATTGTAGTTATTTATCCCATTAAATCCTTGACCTTAGTCAGACCTCATTTGCAAGGTCAATAAATGCGTAGATAATGGAATTTCAAGATNTACCCATAACAATTACTAAAAGAAATGATGAGACTAACTACTTCCAAATTGATGGGCCTTGGCCTAATTCTGGCGGCTTTTACCAGCCTTCCTCAAGCACAAACTGCGGCTATTAAAGCTTATCCGGATAAACAAGTCCGACTGGTGATTCCCTTCCCTCCAGGTGGCGCTACTGACGTTATTGGCCGCATCATGGCTCAAGAACTCTCCAAGTCTTTAAACCAACAGGTAGTAGCGGATAACCGAGCGGGTGATAGCGGCAACATTGGGGCTGATATGGTTGCCAAGGCCCCGGCAGACGGCTACACCCTGCTAATGGGCGCCCTGACATCGCATGCTATTAACTCCAATCTTGAAAAAGGCAGCATTAAATACGATCTCGAAAAAGACTTCACGCCGGTTGCAGTGGTCGGAGTGGTCCCGCTTGTTTTTGTGGTGAACCCATCGGTTCCAGTCAAAAATATGAAAGAGTTCATCGCATATGCCAAGGCCAATCCTGGCAAGCTTACCTTTGCATCATCTGGAGCTGGCGCCCCGCAACGATTGGCAATGGAAATGTTCCGTTTCCAACTGGGTCTTGATTTGCTACATGTCCCATACAAGGGCAGCGGCCCTGCTATGACAGATCTTGTCGGCGGTCAAGTATTGAGCATGTCCGAGACTGTTCCTGCAGCCTTACCGTTTATTCAATCAGGTCAGTTAAGGCCTCTTGCTGTCACAACCGCAAAACGCATCAGCCAACTACCCGACGTACCAACCGTTACTCAGGCTACAGGCTTGCCTAACTTTGATGTTGTCAGCATGTTTGGTATCGAGGCACCTGCTGGAACACCCAAGCCCATTGTCGATAAGTTGAGCTCGGATATCAAAATCATTCTGCAACGCCCTGATGTTCAAGAACGTATGTTGGCTGCAGGGGTCTATGTAAACTACCTTTCGCCAGCTGATTCGGCAAAACGAATTTCTCGTGAGCTCAATATGTGGGCAAAAGTCGTTAAGGATGCGAACGTTAAGGTTGATTAAGCCAGAAACTAGCTAATCTCATATTCCTAGCGGATTCACAAAAAAGGCCAATGAAATTCATTGGCCTTTTTACATTTCACAACTCAGCCGAAGATGTAACCGAGAATTATTCCTTCTCGAGCTTTGCTTGGTTAGCTACTTGCTCCCACTTCTTTTTTTCTGCTGCAACAAATAGTTTGGTATTCGCAGGAGTGTCGCCTACCGACCAGCCGCCTAAGTCTTTCCAGCGCTGCTTGATCTCTGGTGTTTCTAGAGACTTCTTAACTGCCGCATAAATCTTATCGATGACTGGCTTAGGTGTACCTGCCGGAACAAATAAACCAAACCATGCAGTTACTTCAAAATTAGGGAAGCCTGATTGAATCATGGTTGGAACGTCAGGCAGTTCGGCTACACGCGTCTTACTAGTAACTGCCAGGGCTCTTAATTTCCCAGCTTTAATGTATTGCATTGAGCTTGGCAGGTTATCGACCATCATATTGACTTGTCCAGCCAATAAATCAGCTAATGCAGGGCCAGCTCCTTTGTATGGAACGTGAAAGATGTCGATGCCAGCTTGCACGCGAAGTAATTCACCGGACATGTGAATAGACTGACCACGACCCGATGAAGCAAAGGAGTACTTGCCAGGATTGGCCTTAGCCAAAGCGACCAACTCAGCCACTGTCTTTGCTGGAAAGTCTGCATTCACCACCAAAACATTTGGGGTAGCCAGCACAACAGTAATTGGCTCCATATCCTCAACTTTATAAGGAAGCGTTTTATAGAGGCTGTAGTTAATGGCATTAGTACCGATATTGCCCATGGCCATGGTGTAGCCATCTGCAGGTGCGGCAATCAACGCTTGAAGGGCAATAATGCCTGCGCCACCCGCTTTATTCTCCACCACCACTGTTTGACCAAGCTCCCTTGACAGAACATCTGAAAGTTGCCGAGTTGCAATATCAGTTGTTCCGCCAGGCGCTGCGGTCACGATGATCTTTAGCGGCTTGTTTGGGAACGGATCAGCAGCAAACGTGGTTTGAGTAGCAAATAAACATAGCAATACCAAACCGCCAGCCATGCGAGAAATCAAATTTTCTATTTTCATGCTTTTGTCTCCTATTATTTACGGCTCTATAGTTAACCGATTATTTGAGCTAAATTATGCAACGAATCGGTTCGATAGCCGGTCGTTTATTTTTTACTCAATTCAAGCTTGCGAGCTTCTATTTCTTTATTGATTGCAGCTAGCATTCCTGCATCAGGCGATTTCCATTTACCACCGGCCTTATTGACCATATAGACCAAAGCATCTGCAAAACCATCAACGCCTAGGGCAGGAACCCCACCCCTAGGAGGCATCGCCCTGATGCCAACGTAACCATGAGCCGTGAGAATGACCTGCCCCTCTGCAATCAATGGTGCCCATTTAGCCGCTTCGCCAAACTTAGGGGCATTCAAAACACCCATGCCATGACAGTTTATGCAGACCTGCTTGTAGGTCCGCTCACCAGCTTCCTCAGCACATGCCAAGGAAGCGCATAACGCAATAACGCATGCGCTGAGTAAAGCCATAGCTTTGGAACATCGAATCATTTATACCCCGTGGAAAGCCATTTATTTATATGCCAAAATCCTGCTTCTCTGCATATTAAACGCTTACTTAAATCTTGGTGCCGATTTGGCGGGAGCTAAATTTGATCAGGGTAAAGGCATGGAAAAGATGGCTTTGAGTGTCAGTGAATCCGTACTATTTGAAAAGCCCTTACCAACGCCTGCCTGAAAAGAAATAGGTTTACCATCGTAATACATCATCAGAAAGCCTAACTGCTGGGTATTTTGGTAATTAATCGGCTGGTTAATTTGATTAAGATTTGAATAGTACTCAAGGCCCAAGGCGAGCTGGGGAGTTACCTCTCGAGAAATTCGGGTAGCACTTGAAAAGTATGGGGCTTGATGCACATAAGGTTGAGATAGCGGCATATCAATAATAGGGTTAAATGAAATTAACCACTCATCAATATGCTTACCAATAATGAAACGCATTTCAGCGTTATAGCGTGACTCATCAAATTGCGGTTGTACATTAGCAAGCTCAAGATTGGCGCCTGCGAAAAAACTATCGCCTT
>Ga0007849_1000024_pt1 | contig 15390 bp, 12 predicted proteins | sample CryBogCBH13Jun08_FD_54975 | JGI IMG/M metagenome (GOLD analysis project Ga0007849, IMG submission 54975) | Freshwater microbial communities from Crystal Bog, Wisconsin, USA - CBH13Jun08 | ecosystem: Environmental > Aquatic > Freshwater > Lake | place: Crystal Bog, Wisconsin, USA | collected... | reverse complement strand
GCCATCGCCGTTGGCACGGCAAGCGATAAGGCGCAAGGGCAGCTTGCTACTAAGACGGCTACTAAAACTGTCCATGCTTTGCTAGGGTCGATATACAGCCAGATTGCTGATGATAAGAAAGCACAGAGCAATAAGAAGCCCACAAAATAGCCGGCCCACTTTTCTGCAAGACTCACCATCAATGGTTTTGCTAACAAGGCTTGATCGAGTAAAGAAGCAATGCCAGCAATTCTGGTGGACTGCCCTACCGCATCTATTCTCATGATGAGGGGATTGAGAATATTGTGAGTTCCNGCATAAATACGATCACCAATCTTTTTATCGATTGGTTTTGATTCACCAGTTAAGAGAGACTCGTCTACCGAACTTTCACAGGCAATCAACATACCATCAGCTGGCACCACCTCACCTGGAGATACTCTCAATATTTCACCGGGCATACAGTTCACAACAGGAACCAATTCAATNTGCTGAGCCTGTGGGTAATTCAGCACGCGTTCGCACGTTGCAGGAAGTTGTTTAGCTAAGGCCTCGGCNCCTCCCTGTGCATCTTGTCTTGCGAGCAATTCAACATAACGNGCTGCCAAAATGAAAGCAACAAACATCGTGATTGAATCAAAATAACTTTGACCGGATCCTGTCACTAAATTGATCGTGCCCGCANTAAATGCCAGCGCCAAAGCTAGTGCGATCGGCACATCCATACCCAACATGTGGGTTTGCNTAAACGATTGAACACTGCGCCACGCAGCCTGAAAAATTGGCCCTGCTGAATACAGCATCACTGGCACTGTNAGCNCCCAACTCGTCCAGCCCAATAGTAAATCGTANTCAACCGTGATGTCATTGGCGCCAACGTATGATGGCCACGCATACATCATGACCTGCATCATTCCTAATAAAGCAACCCCAAGCCTAGTGAGTAATTGGCGTTTTTCCTTCTTGGATCTCTCAACAGAAAGTGATGGTTCGAATGGCCAAGCCTCATAGCCAATGCGCTCAATTTCAAAAAGAAGTCTTGCCAAGCTAACCTGCTTTGGTGAAAAAATAATCTTCACCTTTTGCGTGACGTAATTAATTTGTACGTCTTCACTCCAGGGCTGCGGCGCAAGTGTTGCTCGCATAACCAAACACACGCAGCGCACCTGATTTTCTCAAGACGTAGCGTTGTTTCAAGATCGCCCTCATCACCGACCGGGCGAGTGAAGCGACCCAGCAATGATGGATCGTCATANGGNANCAGCTTGGNAGGGATTTGATCAGANGCAAGGTATGCAGATGGCTTATCGCTGGATTGCGCCCGTCTTGCATAAAAGACTTCTAAGCCTTCACCATGAATNGTTTGCGCAATTGCCATGCACCCAGCACAACAAAATGATCTTGAGACACCATTCAAATCTNNAGAGTAAGCCTCATTGGGAAGCAATGAACTTCCACAGTGATAGCAAATGCTATTCAAACTCTTGCTCATGATGTCGGCTTTTGCCCAACCCAGCCATTGCGGCGCTCATATATCACGAACAGCACACCCCAAATCACTACTGCTACATATGCCCAAACCCAAGAGATCTGTGAAGTTCTAGAACCTGTTAAATCCAACACAAATCCAAAGATTGCTGGACCGAGTAATCCGCCGCCAAAACCCATTAAGGAATGCAAACCCATTGCTGCACCTTTAATGTTTTCCTGAGCGCTAGTCACCAAGCCCGCAGTGAGTGTTGCAGAGTCCGCCATAATGAAAATGGCATGCCCAATCGCTAGAGCAACAATTAACCACCATGATTTCCCAGTAGAACAAGCCAAGGCTATACCCATCACTGCACTCATNAGCATCACAAAACATACCCATTTCTGACGCCCAATACGCAAAGCAATCTCATTACCCAAAATCGAGGATGGCACTCCACAGAAATTAATCACACCCGCTAAAGTGGTAGCGGTCAGAAAGAAAGCTTCCCCAGAAACTGCTGCGCATAAACCAAAGAAGGCTACAAGCCAACTTCTAGAAGCAAACAACTCTAAAGAATGGGCTGTGTAACCAAAAATGAATCCTGAAGCCTTTTTATCCTGGAGCACTAAACGCCATTTNTCCAAGGGGAAAATATCGCGCATGCGAATGCGTAATGGGCCACTCCACTTTTGATGCTGCAGCGGCGGAATCAATAGCCACACAATTAACAATGCAGCGAATGGCCCCATAGCAATCACAGAAAATACATAGCGCCAACCAAAGCTATGCAATATCCATCCGGAACATAGATAAGAAAAGCCAGTGCCGATGCCAAAGAAAGCGGTATAAAACGCGATATGTCGTGTGAGCTCTCCAGACTGTATGCGATCAGACAAAATTTTGAGGCCTGGCATATAGGTGCCAGCTAGGCCTGCTCCATTGAGCGCCATAAAAAATAATGCCGTGTAGAAATTATGGGCAAATAAACCCATTCCCAATAATCCACAGGTTGCACAGATGCCTCCGACTAAATACACCTTGCGTGCATCCACTCGATCCGTCAAGGCAGTAGCTAGAGGTACGGCCAACATATAACCAAAGAAGAATGCGCTAGCGATTAAGCCTGATTGGAAATTACTGAGTTGCCACTCGTCTTGCAAAGGGGTTAACACCACCGCATAACAAGCAAAGCCTAAGAGCGCACAAGTCTGCGCCATAAGCATAAGAGGGGTATATCCAGCGGATCGAAAGCGCATAGGGGCTCACTAAAAGACTGTTCATTCTACTCGCCCCAACAGGGTCAAGAACCGCTACACTAGGCAAAATAAGATGGAGACCCCATGAATACCCAATACGCCCATAATCGTTTTATTCAATGCTGCGCAGCCTTCTTGCTGCTACTGACAAGCAACATCGTTTTAGCAGATGGCTACCCCAATAAACCCATTAAAGCGATTGTGCCTTTTGCAGCAGGGAGCGCCACCGATCAAATTGGTCGAGCCTTCGCAGTCAAAATGGCTGAGACCTTAGGTCAGCCAGTGGTGATTGAAAACAGGCCTGGTGCAAACGGGATGATTGGGGCAGATGTTGTCGCTAAAGCACCTGCAGATGGCTACACTCTCCTCTTTGGCACTAACAGTACCAATGCGGCACTGAAAAGTCTTGTCAAAAATTTACCTTATAACCAAGACACTGCATTTACGCCGATTGGTTATTTTGGGTCTGTACCCCTGATCGTGGCCGTTAATAATGATGTGCCAGCTAAAACACTTGGTGGCTTTGTTGCTTTAGCAAAAGCTGATCCAGGGAAAATGACTTTTGCTTATGCCAGCACCTCTCAACGCGTTTCCTCAGAAATTTTAGCTAGCGTTACTGGCATCAAGATGACTGGAATCTCTTATAAGAGCGGACCTAATGCGATGACAGATTTGATTGGCGGTCAGGTCAATATGTTTACCGCAGACTTTGCAGTAATGCTCCCACAAGTCCAAGCTGGTAAGGTGCGCGGTCTTGCAGTGACTTCTCTCAAACGCTCGCCTGCTATCCCTGAGTTGCCAACAGTCAATGAATCATTGGGAATTAAAAACTATGAGTTGATTGCATTTTTTGCAGCCTTCGGCCCCGCAGGCATGCCTAAGGATGTTGTAGCAAAACTCAACAAAGCTATTAACGAGGCAGCTAAATCAAAAGATCTAGTCGATCGCTTTGCTTCCTTAGGATTTGAATCTCAACCTGGCAGCCCTGAAATGCTGGATAAGAAAATCAAACTTGAAACTGTGAAGTGGGCTAAGGCAATTAAAGATGCCGGTATGGAGGCTGAGTAATCCATTCAACTCGGATCGATCTCCATCGCTAAGAGCCAATAAGAAAGGCTCTTGCCGTGGGTATCGAGATTGAGAGATAGATTGACTCCACCCTCCAACACATCATCCATCACAAAATTCAGTGCGCATAAATTTGGCAATTCATATCGCTGCACGGCTGTAGGCTTTCGAAACGAAAAGTGTTCACGCACCTTTTCAGCTGTCACTTCTCTGAGTAAGATGGCAAAATCTTCAGGCCGATAAGCAATCACACTAATGTTTGAGCGATTCCCTTTGTCGCCAGTTCTCGCATGAGCCAATTCATACAAGGGGATTCTTGTCTTAGTTAAATTCATTGTTCACCCGCAAAGAATTCATAAGAGGATTTCACTAGATCACGAGGCACATAAGCCACCAAAGTATTTAAACGAGGCCGCAGACTAGTGCGCACGCCACCGCCTCCCGCTGGTCCGCAGGTATAGAGCGCCGTTAACTCTCGACAAAGCTGATTAGCAATCACTTTATTCATATGAGCCGCAGCAACACGTAGTCGAATATCTTCAAACCCGCCTTGCGCCCTGAAAGATGGTCCACTGCCATCTTCACTTGGAAATACGCTTGCAGACCCGATATAGTCAATCCTTAAATCCAATATATCCGACAATCTCTCGCGAATAATCTGGGCCGCCAATTGGGCACGCTCATAAGCATGATGGCCAGCATAAGAAATTTCCGCTTCAGCCAACCAACCACCATCAATACAAATATTTGCCTTCAAGGTAGCGGGCTTTTCATGACCCAATACCTTGTTGAGTAAAACCTTATTCTCTCCGGTAAGCTCTAATTGGGCTTGGCTGATATCCGCAATCACATCCGGCGTGAGATAGCGAGCCGGGTCATGGACCTCATAGAGAAGTTGCTCAGTTACGGTCATGAGACTCACCACGCCACCAGTATTGGGAGCCTTGGTAACGTAGCAGTTTCCAAACTCATCAAATTCAATTATTGGAAATCCCACGCTAGCTAAGTCTGGAACATCTTTTACCCCGGGATCTGCAAAGTAACCGCCCGTAACTTGAGCACCACATTCAAGCAGGTGCCCAGCCATCGTTGCCTGAGCTAAAAAATTCCAATCACTCCAAGATTTTTTGAAATGGGCCATCAAGGGCCCAACTGTGAGCGCGGGATCAGCAACCCGCCCAGTGACCACTATTTGCGCTCCATCATTCAATGCATCCGCAATTTCGCGGGCACCTAAATACACATTCGCACTGACGAGGCTACTATTAGATAAAGCGTCTTGACTCTGCTGATCAAGACAAGCCATAAAAACTGAGGCAGAAATCTCATCGCCCCTCACAATCGCTATCTTGATGGATGGGAAGCCTTGAGCTTTAGCCAGCTTCGCAATGAGGGATGCAGCGCCCTCAGGATTGGCAGCGCCAAAGTTGCCGACAATTGGAATATTATTTAACAAACAATCAGCGAGGATGGGTTCAAGCATTTCTGCTAACAAAGGCTCGAAGCCAAGCGCAGGATTTTGTCGACGATCCAACTGAGCAAGCGCTAAAGTTCTTTCAGCCAAACTCTCAAAGATCAAACAAGCGGGCTCGCCCAATCTTAAGAATTCATCTACGATGGGTCGAGCAACACCGAGGCGATCACCAGAAAATCCAGCGGCACAACCAACCCGATAAAGAGTGCTCATATCCGGATGAAGTGCAGTAAGTCAGACTTACTGCTGCCCACCATTTGGGGAGTCCTGGAAACCATTTGAGCGATAAGTCAGCACTAAGGTATCTCGATGGCCATGCGCTCCAACCGGCTGTATAGGAGTGGATTCATGAATCATGCGCTCATCATTCATGAGCAACAAAGACCAAGGCTGGCTGAGCGTAAAACGCAAGCCAGCTGAACCATTGGCTTCAAAGACACGTGTTTCACCACCCTTAATACCAACGCGATCTAATATAAAAACTGCTACAAAATCATGGCCGTCACGATGAGCACCCTCAGGTGTTGGGCGACCAATTCCATCGGTGGTATCAATTCTGAATTCGTGTGCTTCCACAAACCAAGTATTGACTGGCTTGAGGCTACTTAATACATGCGCCATGCCAAGCAATAATGATTTCCAAGCAGGGCTACCAGTTAACTGCGCTTGCATTGGCTCGAACCAGCGCTCAATACCACCATGTAAGGCGTTGTAATCTACTGACTGCCAATGGGCGCGGTGAGGAACTGCTACAAGAGCATCGCCTTTAATTTCATAACTAGCATGACGGCGATAACGATAGCGACCTCCATCTTTCAAATAGGGATCGCGTGGCAAATCATTCCAAAAAACATTCAAGGCCAAAAGATCTGATAACGAGGTCTTAGTGATCTCTGCAACCGTTTCGGCAGAAACNACTACATAGCCGTTAGTGCGCAGAGATTGAACTAACTCCTTAGCGGGAGTTACTGGCGGAGATAAGGTTGAAATAGTCATCTTTTGATTTTAGGTCAATCTANNTGAGCACCCGAGGCTTTTACAATTCTTACCCACTTCGCCAACTCGTCCTTTAGTAGTGCGCCTAACTTTTCAGGGGGAACCGGTGCCAAATCTAAACCTTGCGCCATCAGCCTCTCTCTCACTTCTGGCATAGACAGGGTAGCCTTCATGGCAGATTGAATTTTCTTGACGGCAAACGCATTGGTTCCAGCGGGAGCAAAAATGGCCACCCACACCTCACCCACGCAATCAGGGTAGGTTTCGGCAATCGTCGGAATATCTGGCGCCGCACTAGAGCGCTTAGCAGAGCTGATAGCGATTGCCTGTAGTTTTCCAGCCTTGATGTAATTCAGGGCTGAAGGCAGACTTGCAAAAGCCAGGGGCACCTGGCCACCCAAGACATCATTAATTGCTGGGGCTACACCTTTGTAGGGGATGTGCTGCATCTCAATACCGGCGCTGGTATTGATCATTGCACCCAATAAGTGACTAATCGTGCCATTACCGGCTGACGCATAAGATAGCTCACCGGGTTTTTTCTTTGCTGCTGCAACAACATCCGCTAAGGTTTTCAACGGGGATCCTGGTGGGGCCACTAATACGTAAGGTGTGGCGCCAATGTAATACAGAGGTACAAAATCATTGATTGGATCAAAGCCGGGATTTTTGTACAAAGCTGGATTAATCGCTTGTGCGCTATTGATAGTCAGAAGGAGTGTGTATCCATCCTTGGCTGCACGCGCTACGCTTTGGGTGCCAATATTGCCACCGGCACCAGGTCTATTCTCAACCACAATAGAGGCGCCTAGTGCCTCACCCAGACCAGGCGCGATTAATCGCGCAACAATATCATTCGTACCGCCAGCCGCTTGTGGCACCACAAGATTGATGGGCTTATTGGGATAAGTCTGCGCAAAAACGCCCGTCGCTAAAGCACTGATGATCACTACTACGCTTATTTTTACTAGCGTTTCTTTAAACATGTTGTCTCCTATTATTGTGACCAAGCAGATCACTACTCCATTAAATTCAACCTCTGGCGAGTGTCACCAACATGTGCCTTTAGGTCATACAACTCCTTAGCGTCTAGCCTTGCCACCTTCATATGGGCTACACGTTTTTCGATTGCTGCCAAATCTTTAAAATTCTTCTCACGCAAATCGGGATTAGAGGCATTCTTTTCTAAAATCTTTAGCTCCTCGTAAACCTGAGAAAGCTTCAGCCGCAAAATTAAATTCTTAGCTGCCGGAATGTAGGTAAATAAAGGAATCAAAATCACCAGCAGCGGGATCACAATCTTCACAAATCGACCGACCCATACCGCAGTCCAGAATGGTAAATAGCGATGCAAGAATGATGGCCCATCTTTTAAATAAATATCAGCATCAGCATGAAGCGGAAAATCTAATCCTACCCCCGATGGAAACTCACCNGGCTTTTGTAATCGAGAATACGATTTCAGAATATCGTATGTATCCCCCAACAACAAAGTCACGAGAGCTGGGCTAATATCCGCGTGTCCTACTAGGGTTGCAGTTGGTGCAAGTACCACGATATCTTGCCTTGGNAAATCATTGGCAATGCTCACTACCCCTCTCGGTATGTTTACCTTGGATAGATACGGTAAGTTTCGCGTATAGGCATCGGCCTGCTCAAAACTCATTAAGCGGACCCCTGGAATGGTATAAAACTTTTCCAAGATAGGTGCTTCAGCTGCAGCAACGATAAATACCGCGTCCAGCTCACCATTTTTTAACTTGGCCAAGGCTTCATCAGGCTTGAGTTTTTCGACATGTAATTCCTCATCACTAATGCCGCTAACCTGGAGCAAAGCATTGCTTAAGGCCAATGTGCCACTACCAACATTACCAATCGAAACACGCTTGCCTTTTAATTGACTCAAGACACTCAATCGTCCACCATCAGATTTAAAGGCCGGCTCACGATACCAAATCCATATTGGCTCATAAAACATTCCGGCGATGGACACCAAATTCGGGTACTTGGCAACATCAGCGACTCCACCCTGAACCATTGCAAAATCAACCCCAGAGCTTGGATCATCCAATAAGGCCAAGTTATCAATTGTCCCACCAGTAGTCTTCAGATCAAGTGTCACGCCCTCTTTAGCAAGGGCGCTTTTTAAACGTTCACCGAAGTGGTAATACAGGCCCGTAGGAAAACCTGTGGCCATCTCAATGGTCTTTGGTGGCGGCGGTACCAGGACCCACAACACCCCAAATAGGGCGGCAATCAATAAAATGATCGCTACACCAATAGCTATAGGGTTGTAGAGTTGTTTGCGTAGCAAATTCATAGAAATCTCTCGTATTAAATTTCTGGTCTTTTTTGCATTATGCCCCCATGCCAAAAATACACAAAAGAATCAACTCTAGCCAAATAATCCGCGATAAGATGTCATTTTTAAAACAATAGTCGAGACAGTAATGAGCCAAGTACAAAATAAGATTGCCCTAGTAACGGGCGCTGGAGCTGGAATCGGCAGGGCTGCTGCCAAAGCACTTCTCAAAGGCGGCTATAAGGTAGTTCTCACTGGCCGCAACCTAGAAAAGCTACAAAAAGCCATCGTTGATATTGGCGGTGATGCAACAAATTGTCTCGCAGTTGCGTGCGACGTTGGAAAGCCAGAACAAGTTAAATCCCTATTCTCAGAAATTCAGAAACACCATGGTCGGATTGATGTACTTTTTAACAATGCCGGAATGGGTGCCCCAGCTATTCCAATGGAAGAATTAAGTTACGAGCAGTGGATGAATGTNGTCAACGCCAATTTGTGTGGCGCCTTCCTTTGTTCACAACAAGCCATTCGGATGATGAAAGCGCAATCTCCTCAAGGCGGCAGAATTATTAATAATGGCTCTATCTCTGCACATGCACCCCGCCCGATGTCAGCGCCCTACACTGCTACTAAACATGCCATCAGNGGATTGACCAAAACGATTGCCTTAGATGGGCGCGCCTTCAATATTGCTTGCGGTCAAATCGACATTGGCAATGCAGCGACTGAGATGACCGAGCGTATGGCTAACGGCATCATTCAGGCTGACCTCTCAATTAAAGTTGAACCCCGAATGGATGTAGATCATGTCGGCGAGGCAGTCCTCCATATGGCTCAACTGCCTCTTGAAAGCAACATCCTATCCATGACTATCATGGCCACGAACATGCCTTTTGTAGGTAGGGGCTAATTACCCACAACTTCCTAAGTGTCCGCATTGGGTGCAGTAGTCGCAGCCATCCTTGCGGATCACAGCATGTGCACCGCATTCAGCACACTTCTTCCCGACCATCACTGGCGGAGTAGATGCTCCACGAATAGGCGCCTCTGAAAGATCATTTGTAGCGCCACCATTACGGCGCTCAATGATGTTTTGTATGGCGTAACCAATCGCAGCCACTTCAGAGTCATGCCATAAAGGCATGCGCGTACCATCAATTTTCTCGAAAGTGCCCAGTCTTACTGCACCTCGATCCCAAGCAACTTTGCGCATATCACTTAAAGCGCGCTCTAAAAAGCCTCCGCGAGCTGCTAATGAAAGCAATCGCATACTTGACGTAATCCATTGTTGCGATTCACCATTTTGACCAACCGGCATAAAGAACTCAATGGCACGCTCAATTGAGCCACCGGCTTCGCCCTTCAGAGGAATCGTAATAAATGACACCACGAGATATAAAGTCTTATGCCCCTCTTGTGTCCAGTACTCAATTTTTTCAGCGACCGCAGGTAAGATTCCTTTAGGACGACTTTCCACCACGATTCTCATGGGATCAGCAACATCATCATTGGCTAATGAAGGCTCTTCCTTGCTAGGACCCAGATCTAATACCGAGCCCAAAATACTATTCGGGCGATAAGTAGCTAAGCCCTTCAGATTCGCACGCCACGCTTGGGTATATAGGCTCTTAAAGTCATCGTAAGGATAATTTGCTGGCACGTTGACGGTTTTAGAGATGGCGGTATCAACAAAAGGTTGCACGGCCTCCATCATGGCAATATGGTCAGTAGCGGACATCTCCAAAGCGGAAATAAAATACTTGGGTAGATTTTCAACATCACCACCCAAATCTCGATACATGCGCCATGCATGATCTTCAACTGCGTACTCACTAGTACTACCGTCAGCTTCACGCTTCTTGCGACGATACACCCATGAGAATGCCGGCTCGATACCATTAGAGGCATTATCAGCAAATGCCAAACTTACAGTGCCGGTTGGTGCGATCGAGAGTAAGTGGCTATTGCGAATGCCAAACTGACGAATATCATTTTTTAGCTTGTCATCTAGTCGACTCACAAAACTATCACTACCAAGATATTTTTCAACATCCAAATTGGGGAATGCGCCCTTCTCTTTTGCTAATTCAACGGATGCTTCGTATGCAGCATCACGCATGACGCGAGCAATCTTGGCAGCCACAATGCGAGCACCTTCTTCGTTGTATGGCAACTTCAGCATGACTAGTGCATCACCAAGACCAGTAAAGCCCACGCCAATACGACGTTTAATCCTGGCCTCTTCAGCCTGCTCAGGCAAGGGCCAGTAAGTAGCATCTAAAACGTTATCCAGCATCCGTACCTGAATCTTCACAACCGAGATGAATGCCTCAAAATCAAAGCTCGGTTCACCAGCAAAACCAAAAGGGTTTTTGACAAAACGCGGGAGGATGACTGGACCTAAATCACAACAACCATACGGCGGTAATGGTTGTTCGCCACATTGCCCGGTGACTAAACCATTAAAAATAACTGTGTTGTTGTCATCTTGAGTAACATCAAATACTGGTTCAAAGCCAACAGATTCAATTGAAATAATCTCTGACTGAAAGGATTGCGTCTTAATTAATGCCTTATCTTTCACCCATTCATTATATTTTTCTGTTTTTTTGGGAAGCACAAAACCAATTTCAAGCATAAAACGCTCTCGTGATTCACCATCAATCACTAACTCAAAATTATCCTGACACAAATACCCCCTATTTCCCCCTTTGCCGTCTGGTAATTCCCTAATGGCAGACTCTCTTCTTAAATGAATGGCGCTATAGATTCCAAAATTTGATAGAAGAATTTGTATTTCACTGAGCAATGGTTCACAAGAAGAATTTAGGCGAATTGAACAACTATTAGAGTTGGAGCTGACATTAACCGTTCCATCAGCCTGAAATAAACCTCGCAAGTAAGCTTTGACACACTCCTCAGTACCCTTCCATATCACCTCAGGAACGCTTAATTTAGTTTCACCATTAAAACCATAAATATTCAAAATTCTGGCTAATATGGTCGAGCGTATAAATACCATATCCCGCTCAGGAACGGCTACTGGGCGCAGTTGATACTCTCTTTTATTATTTGATTGACCACCAACAAGCGTTTGAATGATTTCGCAAAGCTGTGTTGCAAGCGCTTGATCCTCGCCCCATAAACTAACTACAGCAGCTTGCACACCCTTCCCACGATTAGTAAAGTGTCCGTCACCAGTAATCAAGCCCATNAATAACCCTAAGTCCTTGTTACCAGATTTACCAAACTGACCTTTACCAGATTGAATGTATAGAGCATCACCCACAACAAGATCAGACAACTTCACCTTTCCCCTGGAGCAATAAAAATCATGCCAAGCAGTAGCTTTGATAATGTAGCCTGCAGATGTAATGACTTCAAATACTTCTGCATTGTGGGATGTTAAAAAAGCAGGTGTAGCTTTCCTTACCTGCGTACCGCCGACTTCTAAACCTAAAGCGCGATTATCTACAGTCACCTCTAAATCTTGACCTGAGGTAAATAATTCTCCGATACGCATCAATCCAAATTGGGTGGCCAATCGCGTATCGGCTGTAACACATGGGTTGGTCGCTGAAATACTTTCGCAATAATTTAAGTTGTTATCACGATTGATGTTATCTAAAAATAAAATGCCGGGCTCTGCAAAATCATAGGCAGACTTCATGACTGCCTCCCAGATTTCTTTTGCGTCTACCTTGCGATAGACCCACAGTCCATCAGCTCTTTGATATGCACCTCCAGCAATGACATTTTTAGCTGGCTTTGCCTTATGAATTAATTCCCATGATTGATTGCCTTCTACCGCCTTCATAAACGCACTAGACACGCCCACTGAAACATTAAAGTTATTCCAACGACCGGTTGTTCTCTTGGCGGTAATGAACTCAAAAATATCGGGATGATCAATTCGTAGAACACCCATCTGTGCCCCACGCCTGGCTCCAGCACTCTCCACTGTCGAGCAAGACATATCAAAGACGTTGATGTAGCTACAAGGGCCAGAGGCTATGGAAGCCGTCCCTTTAACCTCAGCNCCCTTTGGGCGAATGCGTGAGAAGTCATAACCCACACCGCCACCGCGACGCATNGTCTCTGCAGCTTGCTTGAGGGCCTCATAGATTCCTGGGAAGCCTTCAGCATCAAAACCTTGAATGCAATCCCCNACCGGCTGTACAAAACAATTGATGAGCGTCGCCTGAATATCTGTGCCGGCTGCACTCATGATGCGGCCNGCACCAATTGCGCCATTACGCAGGTTCTCTAAAAAGAGTTTCTCAACATCGGCACGAATAGCAATGTCTTCTACTACTGACAAGCCTTTAGCAACACGTTGAAAAATTTGGTCAGGTTCATACTCGCCATCTTTGGCGTATTTTTCAATAAGTACATCAGTGCTAATTGGCTGGATTGACATAAGCTACGGGCTCCAAAGATTTTTCTAAAAGTTTGTTGATTAATTCGGAAACGGATTTAATTTGATTACCAAAAGGTAGTGTTCCTGCACCGCGGAAAAAGAGGCCTTTCTGTACATTACCAGCTAAAGCGCTACCTAGTACTTTGTCAATACAGAACTGACCCCACTGATCATTGCCATCACGCAGGCCACAATCATGCAGACAATCAAAAATCATCGTACAGCGTGGTTTTTTTCTNGCTACAGACTTTAAAGNAGGAAGANCCTCAAGNTATTTTTTAAGCCAAGGTGTTTTGACTGCTCGAGCAGGTAAGCCAGCAGCACTCAAAAAATCCACCATATCTTCTGGACCTGCATCTGCTAGAACTTTTTTAAAACTATCACTCGCATCACCTTCAATAGTCACCGCAAATGCGGTACCCAACTGCACGCCNGATGCACCAAGATCCTGCAATCTCTTAATATCTGCGTAACTAGTAATACCACCCGCGGGTATCAATGGAATCTTACCTTCCAATCCCATTGTTTTGAATATCGCCAGCGTTTCTGGGATGACATTTTCAAAATTGAACTTGGGATTGTGGATATCTTCAATGTTTGCTGCGCCAACGTGGCCACCAGCTAAGCGGGGATGCTCGATGATGATGGCATCAGGTAAGCGCCCTTTTTTCTCCCACTTGCGCAAGAGTAGATGAATACCTCTAGACTCCGAAAGAATCGGAATTAAGGCGACATCTGGAAAATCGCTTGCAAGGTCAGGTAAATCTAGCGGCAAGCCTGCCCCAACGACTAGGGCATCCACGCCATTTTCTAGGGAGCATTGCACGTAAGGTGCATATTCATTAACAGCGCGCATGATATTGACCGCAATCATCCCNCGACCCATTGCTGCTTNTTTAGTAGATTGAATTTCCCTAGCGAGTGCCTCAATATTTGCTTTATTAATCAGCGCCTTGCTTTCGGAGGATGGCAGCAAAGACTTTGTCTTTTCCATTAAGTCCGGATGAAGACGTCTCAAATCAATCGAAGAGATCGTGCCCATCCCACCACATGCAGCTACTGCACCAGCTAGCTTGTGTGCAGATACTCCAACACCCATGCCACCCTGAACAATTGGAAGAATGCGTTTGCCCTTAATGGTGAGTGGATGTAAGCCACTGCTGATTAAAGGAAGCTCAAAACTGACTGGTACCCGGACCTGCATTAATCCACTCCCGGCACCAAAAGGCACCTACTCTGACTTATAAAAAATTCCACCATCAGAGCATGATGAAGGCAGTCGCCATCAACGCTTTTGATACATATCAAGAAAGGATTTGGTATTTTTTTAGACTTACTTTGGGCCTGAAATACAAAGCAAAAAGTACTTCAGAATCAATGCTCAGGAGAATTGGATGCGCAAGTTAGTTGTAGCACCAAGATAGTGAAATTAAGCCTTGACTACGCCTATTCTGAGTCGCATTTATGAAAAGGGGATTGCTTCTGTTTTGTTGCCAAAACAACGCCATCTCGAATGTTGAAAACACCGTTCATACTCTGATCCAAGATCGATTGGACTTGGAAGTCATCTGAGAACTGAATCAAAGATGTTGTGAGATACGTTTCCTTGGTTTGCAAGTTCTCTGACTGAGCCACAGTCTTAATGACTAAGCTAGATTCATCAAACACGTCGATGGATTTATAGGTGCCACGCCGAACCACTTGAACCTGATTATTGCTTGGCAGTCTAAGCTCATTGACGAGCTTACCGGCTTTATCGTAGAAGTAGTAAACGCCAGCACCCTTGAATTTAGGGTTAGCACACATGGTCTGACTATCTACTACCCACCTGCCAATAAGCTTTGATTCAAACTGATTAGGACTCTGAGCTAGAACTCCAGTAGTAAAGATTAAGCCAAAAACAAGACCGAGGGCAACAGCTAGGCGCCTCATTATCCGATCTTGGTTTGAGATATTCACTAAGGTCTAACTTGATCGACCACAACCTTCAGATTATTCGTGCCAACCTTCACCGTCTGGATCTCAGAATACAAATCCCCGGGTTCAGCCTTAGCTTGGCCTGATTTAGAGATCCGCACCTCGATCGTTGCTTCGCTCAGATTGGAGATCAGGGCATCTGGAGTCATGGCCAGGGCATCGTTCAAGACAAAACGGAGAGGAAGATCCGCAGCTTTACCTCGCATAATGGCTACCGGCATACGGGCCCCAGGAGCGCGAGCAATCACCATCACGATGTAGTCTGGTTTGATTCTGGATTTGAGATCAGGGTTGATTTCAACAGTGCCATTGATATTTTTACTACTCACAGCGGCAACAGGGGATGTGGCTTGGCTTACTAAAGGTTCCGGAGGCAAATTAGCCTTACCGCGAGCTTCCATAATAGAGCCCTGAATCATCTTCATGTCTTCAGAATCAGCAGGCAGT
>Ga0007849_1000010_pt1 | contig 19202 bp, 18 predicted proteins | sample CryBogCBH13Jun08_FD_54975 | JGI IMG/M metagenome (GOLD analysis project Ga0007849, IMG submission 54975) | Freshwater microbial communities from Crystal Bog, Wisconsin, USA - CBH13Jun08 | ecosystem: Environmental > Aquatic > Freshwater > Lake | place: Crystal Bog, Wisconsin, USA | collected... | reverse complement strand
GGTGGCATGCTGCCATCACGCACTAGCTTTAGAGCCTATGCAGCAAATGCTGGATTGAATGTTGAAGTGGAATTTGCTTTTGGCCATGACTATGCAAAAACATTGTGCATGTGGCGAGATAGCTTTAATCAAAAACTCCATGAAATTACCCAACTAGGCTTTGATGAAGCATTCATCCGCCTCTGGAATTTCTATTTAATGTATTGCGCTGCAGGCTTCTCCGAGCGCAATATTGATGTCGTGCAATTTACCCTCAGTCATCAACCCATCACCGCATCTGGAGATGCACTTCGCGTATGAAGCAAAAAGGAATAGATAGCTTTTCTGGAAAACGCGTTTGGGTCATTGGCGCGTCCAGCGGGATTGGGGAAGCTTGTGCTAAAGCCTTGATTTCTTTTGGNGCTAAAGTAGCGATTTCTGGTCGACGTGTTGAGCAATTAAATCAATNGGCAGGTAGCANGCCCNCCGATCAAGTATTAGTACTACCCCTTGATGTCACTAACGAATCTCAGCTTACTCAAGCNCATCAAATTATTTTGGAATGCTGGGGTGGGNTAGATTTGCTCCTGTTTGTATCAGGCATGTATGTGCCAATGCGAGCAGATGAGTTTGATATTGCCATTGCCGAAAAAACGATTGATACCAACCTACTGGGGCCTATGCGAGCCGTTGCGGCAGTATTACCGACGATGCTCAAACAACATGCTGGTCACATTGCTATTGTGGGTAGTGTGGCGGGCTACAGTGGTTTGCCTAAGGCCNTGGCCTATGGACCAAGTAAAGCCGGCATTATTAACTTCTGTGAAACCCTGTATTACGATCTGCTGCCTCAGGGTGTGAGCGTCCACATGATTTCTCCGGGCTTTGTTGCTACTGAAGCTACTGCGCAGAATGATTTTGAAATGCCGGCACTGATGAGCCCCAAACAAGCNGCCCAAGAAATTTTGCAAGGCATACAAGCNGGTGAATTTGACATTCACTTCCCAAAAAGGTTTTCAGGATTCTTAAAGTTCCTCAGAATCCTACCCTATCCACTTTACTTTTGGATCGTGCGTCGCTTCGTCAATATTTAAGTAGTGATCTTAAATCCGCAATTATTTGTACTTGTCTTTGCGAATTTTTTCTTCTAAGTAATCCATAACGGCAATGGCTTTAGCCTTAGTGCCTGCAATCGAAGGTGAGGTTACATAACGTCCCTGCATCACAATTGTTGGCACGCCATCAATACGATAAGCCTCGGTTAATTGCTTTGCTGCACGGGCTTTAGAAACCACAGCAAATGAGCGATACGTTGCCAAGAAAGTATTGCGGTCAAGCCCTTGAGAGGCGGCCCAGTCTGCAATCTCTGACTCAGTTAACAAGCGCTTATTCTCTTTATGCATGGCATACATCACCTTTTCATTCAGAGCATCACCCTTACCCATCGCCTCAAGCGCATAGAACAATTGGCTGTGAGGCATAAAGTCATCACGAAATGCCACAGGCACTCTCCGGAATGTCACATCTTTCGGCTGGCGCTTTACCCAAGCACTCAGTTCGGGCTCAAAGTCATAGCAATGTGGACAGCCATACCAAAAAAACTCAATGACCTCTACCTTGCCCTTGGTTTCGACAGGCTGGGCAATTGGCAGAATTCGGTAATCAAAACCCTCTTCGATCTTGGCACTTTGCGCCCCGACCAATCCACTAAGACATAAGAGTGCAAAAAAGGTAAAGAGTCGTTTATTGAATGAGATCATGATTTGCTAGATTTAATAACAGTTGGCTTGATGCCCATATTACTTAATTTATCGCGCACTGGATTACTTTCTTCGACGCTATTAAATGGGCCTACACGGACCCGCCAAATAGTATTACCGTCACTAGTTATTTCGCTCAGTTGCGACTGAAGTCCCTGAATAGCCAAACTGGCTTTTTGAGCATCTGCGTCAGGACGCTTTGTAAATGCGCCCACCTGTAAAAAATAAATAGCGTCAGATTTAGCGGCTGGCACTGCTAGCTCGGCTGGCTTTTTACCATTAGCTAAATCGGCAATAGGGTCTGGGGCTGAAGCTGCGGGAGACTTTCCCTGAAGTGGCTTATTGAGATCAACCTGCTCAGCTGGTGTACCTGACTCACCCTCTGCTGGTGTAGCTGCAGGCTTAATCGTTAATGGCAGGTTTGGCGCCCGGATACCAGGCTTTTCTTGGGGAGTATTTTTAGAAAGATAAAAAGCAATCGCTAAGGCTACAACCAAGCCAACACCTAAGCCCAGAATAAAGCCCAAGATGGTGCCGCCGTATTCGGCATGTTGCTGAATGAAGCCAGCTTGTTGATTCGGTTTTTTCATCATTTCCTCATCTTACATTTTCACTTCATGATCTGCACATTACATCTTGGCTGGCGCCGATACCCCTAATACTTTTAAACCATTTTGCAGCACTTGGCGAGTGGCGGATAGGAGAGCCAGCCTGGCTAGCTTCAAAGCCTGATCATCTACCAGAACACGATCTGCGTTGTAAAAGGTATGGAAATCTCCTGCTAAATCCCGCAAATAGAAGGCTAATGCATGTGGTGCTAAATCAGCGGCTGCGTCAGTTAACACCTCTGGATACTCTGCTAACCGTCTTAATAAATGATCTGAAGCCTTGCTCTGCAATAGAGATAGATCGGCGGATTTCAAATCAGAAATTTGCCCATCCCATTGCTGCAAGATCGAGCTAATCCGTGCATGTGCATANTGCACATAGAACACTGGATTTTCATCATTCTGCTGTAGCGCCAAATCGATATCAAACACAAACTCAGTATCAGCCTTGCGAGAGATCAAAAAGAAACGGACAGCATCGCGACCTCGTTGNAATGCTAAATCTCTTTCTGCTGGACTCATTTCTGGCGTAATNCCACCAGACCATTCNACTAAATCCCGGACTGTGACATAAGAACCAGCNCGCTTGGAGATTTTGACCTCTTCTCCGTTTCGCATAACAGTCACCATCTTATGCAGTACATATTCTGGATAGGTTTTGGGAATATCCCAACCCCGCTTTTGTGCAACGCCCTGCAAACCAGAGCGCACGCGAGNAATCGTGCCATGGTGATCGCTGCCTTGCACGTTAATGACCTTCGCAAACCCACGTTGCCACTTGCTAGCGTGATAAGCCACATCCGGAACAAAGTAGGTGTAACTGCCATCGGATTTGCGCATAACGCGATCCTTGTCATCGCCATCATCGGTCGACTTCAACCACAAAGCACCATCGGCTTCATACGTNTTNCCAATGCCTTGTAAGTCTTGAACAATTTGCGCAACACCACCATCGGTATACAAGGAAGATTCCAAGTAATAGCAGTCAAACTTGACGCCAAAGGTTTTTAAATCGATATCTTGCTCGTGGCGCAAATAGGCAACTGCGAACTGACGAATCGCTTCGATCTTTTCTGTAGAAGGCAAATCAGCNCGATATGCTGGGGAGGNTTTATAAGCGGTAGCAATCTCAGCAATATATTCACCGTTATAAGCCTGCTCAGGCCACGTTGCATCACCCGGCTTCAAACCATTCAAGCGCGCTTGCACAGATAGTGCCAAGTTAGCAATCTGCACACCGGCATCGTTGTAATAAAACTCACGATGCACTNTAATNCCTTGCGTTGCCAACAAATTTGCTAANGCATCACCAAGAGCTGCTTGACGACCATGACCAACATGCAATGGGCCCGTAGGATTTGCCGAGACAAACTCAATCATGGCGCTTGCTGTGGGATTGGAGCCAGGGGCAAGCTCGCCAAATTTTGATCCAGCAGTCAACACCTCCTGAACCACGGTAGTTTTAGCTGCATTGCTGAGGCGGAAATTAATAAACCCAGGACCTGCAATGTCACAAGAAGCAATCAGCTGATTAAATCCAGGTTGCTTTTGCAAATGAGCTACCAGCGCTTGGGCCAACTCCCGAGGATTTAACTTCCAGGCCTTCGAAAGTTGCAGTGCGATATTGCATGCCACATCACCATGATCAACAGCCTTAGGGCGTTCCAAACGGGGCTGCGGGGCTTCACCTAACCCGCGCTCTTGAGCCAAAGCCTGCAAGGCTCCGCTCAGCATCTCAATTAATTGGTTTTTATTGGTTAACAACATAGAAGAGTGAGTTTATCAGGTGGTAAGCTATAGAAATGATCTATCAATTTCGTTCAAAAGCGGGCCCAGATGTCATCATGCTGGCTGATTTGACCAAGCGGATATTCGATGTTTTGGGTCGACCCTTGGAGCCGCGGGGAATTCTGACGATTGAGCAACTCCCAGCACTGATCACAGCCCTCGAAACAGCCATCCTCAAAGATCTGGAAGAACGTTCAAAAACCGGTGATGAGGGAGGTTCTGAAGCCCTCAAACTTGCGATAGACTTGGCCAACGTGCTTACCCCTTCTTGGAGCTCATGAAACAAGCCAAAGGTAAGGACGAACCTGTCTTGTGGGGCGTTTAATCTAGGGAGCTAGATATCTGTCGACGAATATCGTCAACAGATGCGCCGCGACGTTTCGCCAAGTCCTCAACCTGGTCTGCCGATACCTTACCCACATTAAAGTAACGTGCATCAGGATGTGCCAAGTAGAAGCCGCTAACGCTTGAAGCGGGATTCATAGCCATAGACTCGGTCAAGGTCATCCCAATATCCTCCGAACCCAATACGCGCAGTAAATCTTCTTTTACTTCATGCGCTGGACATGCTGGGTAGCCAGGGGCTGGACGGATGCCACGATATTGCTCATTAATCATTTGATCATTCGTCAAAATCTCATCAGTCGCATAAGCCCACAGATCAGTTCTGACGCGATGGTGCATCAACTCTGCAAACGCTTCAGCCAAACGATCGGCTAAAGCCTTCAACATAATCGCGCTGTAGTCATCATGTTTGGCTTGGAACTCAGCAACTTTTTTCTCAACGCCATGACCGGTAGTGACCGCGAAACAACCAAGGTAATCAGCCACACCAGAATCTTTTGGCGCAACATAGTCTGCCAAGCAACGGTTAGGTCTACGCACTCCATCGACAACAGGACGCTCTGCCTGTTGACGCAAGTTATGCCAAGCGAATAATGGATGCTCACGCGCTTCATCGCTGTACAGAACAATGTCATCACCAACCGCATTGGCTGGGTAAAAAGCAACGACTGCATCGGCCTGCAACCATTGGCCTTTAATCAGCTTATCCAGCAAGGCCTTGGCGTCTTCGAATACCTTACGGGCTTCAACACCCACCACCTCATCGTCCAAAATTGCTGGAAACTTGCCAGCCAAATCCCAGGTTTGGAAGAATGGTGTCCAATCAATGTATTTAGCAATGTCACTTAATGCAAAGTTCTTAAAAACCCGACGTCCAATGAACTTAGGCTTCTCGGGCACATAAGCAGCCCAATCAATCAGCTGGCGATTCTTGCGTGCTGCTGCTAATGAAATTGTTGGCGCTGCTTTTTTATTGGCATGCTGTTCGCGAATACGTACATAGTCATCGCGTAAATCTTGAATGAATTTATTGGCGCCTTCATCTGACAATAGGCTCGATGCTACGGATACGGAACGAGATGCATCAGGCACGTAAACAACCGGTCCATCGTAATGAGGCGCAATCTTCACTGCCGTGTGAACNCGTGAGGTTGTAGCGCCACCAATCATCAGAGGAATTTGGCGCTCACGGAAATAATCGTCACGCTGCATCTCTTGCGCCACATACGTCATCTCTTCCAAGGACGGTGTGATCAAGCCTGAGAGCCCAACGATGTCAGCCTTCTCTTCTTTGGCTTTTTTCAAGATCTCAGCACACGGAATCATGACACCCATGTTGACAACTTCAAAGTTATTACATTGCAGTACGACGGTCACAATATTTTTACCAATGTCGTGAACATCTCCCTTTACAGTAGCCATCACGATCTTGCCCTTNGCCTTAGCTTCGCCGCCTGCCGCTACNTGTANACGNTTCTCTTCCTCAATATAAGGAATCAGTANCGCTACTGCCTGCTTCATCACTCGCGCACTCTTAACTACTTGAGGTAAAAACATTTTGCCGGCACCAAATAAATCACCGACGACGTTCATGCCGTCCATAAGTGGGCCTTCAATCACTTCGATTGGCCTGCCGCCCTCACCCATAATTTGTGCGCGTAACTCTTCAGTATCTTCTTCAATAAAGGTAGTGATGCCATGCACCAGTGCGTGGGTTAAACGCTCACGAACTGGGGCTTCGCGCCATACCAAGTTTTCAACTTGCTTAGCGCCACCACCTTTAAATTGCTCGGCAATATCGAGTAAACGCTCAGTAGGCGTTTTGCCTTCTTTTTCTTTAAAGCGATTGAGNACTACATCCTCAACGCGCTCGCGTAACTCTGGGTCTAAGTCAGCATAGACGCCCAACTGTCCGGCATTAACAATCCCCATATCCATGCCAGCCTGAACGGCGTGATACAAGAAGACTGTATGGATCGCTTCACGCACGCGATCGTTACCGCGAAATGAGAAGCTGACGTTTGATACGCCACCGCTNACTTTTGCGCCAGGAAGATTTTCTTTAATCCAGCGAGTGGCATTAATAAAGTCCACTGCGTAGTTNTCATGCTCTTCAATGCCCGTGGCTATCGCAAAGATATTAGGATCAAAAACAATATCTTCGGCAGGAAAACCGATTTCATTTACGAGGATTTTGTAGCAACGCTGACAAATTTCTGTTTTGCGCTTAAAAGTATCAGCCTGACCAGCCTCATCAAAAGCCATGACGACACTAGCAGCNCCATAGCGACGAATTAAACGTGCCTGCTTTCTAAATGAATCTTCTCCCTCTTTCAGGGAGATGGAGTTCACGATCGGCTTACCTTGAATACATTTCAATCCCGCCTCGATGACACTCCACTTGGAGGAGTCAATCATGATCGGCACGCGTGCAATATCTGGTTCCGAAGCAATCAAATTCAAGAAGCGTGTCATTGCCGCTTCAGAATCCAACATNGCCTCATCCATATTGATGTCGATGACTTGCGCGCCATTCTCAACTTGCTGTCTTGCTACTACTAACGCCTCATCAAACTGATTATTCAGAATCATGCGCGAGAATGCTTTAGAGCCGGTAACGTTAGTACGTTCACCAATATTAACAAAGCCAAGGTCAGCCGTGACGTTGAATGGCTCTAAGCCTGACAACTTCATCGCTGGCATAGTTTTTTGGTTCTTCAATTGACTCATGCCACCACCTCCGTGCCTTCACGATAGAAGGCTCGTGGCTTACGCTTTGCTACTGCATTGGCAATTGCGCGAATGTGATCTGGCGTGGTGCCGCAACAACCACCCACTAAATTGACTAAACCGTCTTTTGCAAAACCATCAACCAAGCTAGAAGTAATTTCCGGAGTCTCATCAAAGCCAGTGTCGCTCATTGGATTTGGCAAACCGGCATTGGGGTAACAAGAAACAGCAGCATCACAAATACGCGCGAGCTCAGCAATATAAGGACGCATCAATGCGGCACCCAAAGCACAATTCAAACCAAAGGTAAGGGGCTTGATGTGACGCAGGCTATTCCAAAACGCCTCAACAGTTTGCCCAGAAAGAATTCGGCCAGAAGCATCGGTCACTGTTCCTGAAATCATCACCGGCAAACGATTGCCAGTCTCTTCAAAGAATTCATCTAAAGCGAACAGAGCTGCTTTGGCATTCAGAGTGTCGAAAATGGTCTCTACCAAAAACAAATCAACACCGCCCTCAAAGAGTCCTTCAATCTGCTCGCGATAAGAAGCCCGTAAAGCATCAAAGGTGACATTGCGTGCGCCTGGATCATTTACATCTGGCGAAATGCTTGCTGTCTTTGGTGTTGGTCCAATAGCGCCAGCTGCAAATCGAGGTTTATCAGGAGTGCTGTATTTCGTGCAGGCTGCACGGGCCAACTGTGCTGAGATGACATTCATCTCGCGTGCAAGGCCTGCCATTTTGTAATCCTCTTGCGCTACGGAAGTAGCGCCAAAAGTATTCGTTTCGATAATGTCAGCGCCAGCATCCAAATATTGCTCATGAATTTTGCTAATAATCTCTGGCTGAGTCAGCACCAACAATTCATTATTGCCTTTGATATCACTTGGGTGATCGGCAAAGCGGGTATTGCTGGGTAGGCCGCGGTAATCCGCCTCAGTCAGCTTATGCTGCTGAATCATGGTGCCCATAGCGCCATCCAAAATGAGAATGCGCTGCTTTAAAAGCTCTGGGAGCGCCTGACCACGTGTATACGGATGGGATAAACCATTAGATTGCATTGCTTAACCGGGAATAATCTCTAGAATCCCTTATTCTATTGGTAAAGCCACCTTTTTATCTAACCCGGGATCTATATGTTCGGAGCAATGCCAGAATTCAACCAAAGCCTTGAGATGTTTAAAACCATGTGGGGGCAGAGTGCTACCGGCCAAGCAGGCCAATTTCCCTTCACTAGCGATAGCTCTAAGGGTGCCAGCGGCTTNGGCGCCTTCCCGGGCTTGGATGTGGATGAGCTTGAAAAACGCATTAAAGACCTTAAGAGCGTTGAGAATTGGCTAAACCTTAATCTCAACATTCTTAAATCAACCATCCAGGGGCTTGAAGTTCAACATGCGACGATGATGGCGCTTAAATCCTTTGGTGATGCGGTCTCTGCAGCAGGGGCAGCAGCAACGAGTTCTGGCGAATCCTCTGGAACGAAGGCCAGCAGCACTAAACCACGCAAAACCGGAACACGCCGTCCTCGCAAAGCTGGCGACTCAACTTTCCTCGACGAAGTAGGTAATTCAGATGGGCAATAGCCTCGCCCATGGCAAAAGTCATTTGGTGAATATCTAATTCCCGCTTAAACAAGACCGGCACAATTTCTCTAGCGTGTGCCGGTTTTTTACATGCCCCAAGGGTATCTGCTAACCGGTCATCGTGATGCGCCTTTAATTGCGCAATCCTTGGCTTCATTCCTGTAAATGGCTTGCCATGTGATGGCAACACCAAGGTGTCATCCGGCAATGGCAAATATTGATCCAAAGAATCTAAATACAAACCCAAAGGATCAGCCTCGGGATCAGCGTCATAGACGCTGACATTGGTTGAGATACGCGGTAACAGCATATCTCCCGAAATTAATACACCAAGCGCTTTGCAAAACAAGGATGCATGCTCAGGTGCNTGACCGTAACCCATAATGACTTGCCATTGATGGCCGCCAATAGCAATCTTCTCACCATCAATAATGCGACGATATTGACGTGGAACCCCAGGGACCATATTGCTGTAGTANCTAGAGCGTCCCCGAATTTTCTCCAGATCCTCAGGCGCACTCAAACCATGCTTCTGAAAATGATCTGCCGAGCCTCCGCCTCCAGCCAGCGCGCCCACTGCCGCGCCACCCTCCTTGTGACTTAACCACTGTGCCGTTAAGTAATCCGTCATGGATATCCACATAGGCGCATTCCAGCGCTTACATAACCATTGGGAGAGGCCCACATGATCAGGGTGCATATGCGTCACCAGCACNCGTAGTACGGGGAGGCCTTGGAGATGNGTGGCAAAAATCTGCTCCCACGATGCACGNGTTTCATCATTGGCGATGCCGCAATCAATAATCGTCCAGCCCTCAATANCATNAAACNGATCGCGCAAAAGCCACAAGTTAATATGGTCTAAGGCAAAGGGCAAGCGCATTCTGAGCCAATAGACACCTGGGGCAACCTCAATCGTACTGCCTGGTTCCGGCAGAGCATCTCCTAAGGGATAATGAACAGCATCNTTTGTGATTGCTTGATTTTTAGTATTCATTTTTAATATTTATTCTTCTATTCCTGGNTTTACTTTGACAACAGTTCCATCGCCTTGCGTTAATTGGTGCGACATGAATCCAGAGAACGGATTTTGCCGCGGCTGCTATCGCACCCTTGCTGAAATTGCAGATTGGTCAGAGCTCTCAGATCCGGAGAAGCTTAAGGTTTGCGCACAACTTGCTGCACGCAAACCAGAACAAACCCAATAAACCATTTGCATTCATCGTTGCTGTTTATTTATTCACATCTACGATAAGACGTCCGCGTACGTTTCCAGCCATTAACTCTGCTGCATATTTGATCGACTCTTCTAGACTAATTTCGTGTGAGATCTCATCCAAGGTTTTTAGGTCTACCAATTTAGCCAGCTGTTCATAAGCAGCAATTCGTTTTGCTCGTGGCACAGTCACGCTATTGACGCCATACAAAGTGACGCCACGCAAAATAAAGGGTGCAACGCTAGATGGAAAATCCATGCCTTGTGCCAGGCCGCATGCTGCTACCGCGCCATCGCTCTTTGTTTGCGCACACGCATTCGCTAAAGTATGACTTCCAACGCTATCGACCACCGCAGCCCAACGCTCTTTTGCCAAAGGCTTGCCTGGTGCCGATAAAGCCGCACGATCAATCACTTCGGTAGCGCCTAATTTCTTTAGATAATCTGCCTCAGCCATGCGGCCTGTGCTCGCCACCACGGTAAAGCCTAGTTTGCTTAATAAGGCAATGGCGAAGCTACCTACCCCACCAGCCGCACCAGTTACTAAGACCTCGCCATCGCTCGGCTTAAGGCCGTGCTTCTGCAAAGCCATGACGCATAACATGGCTGTATATCCAGCCGTGCCAATTGCCAAGGCCTGCTTGGCCGAAAAACCTTTTGGTAGAGGGATCAGCCAGTCAGCCTTGACTCGGGCCATCTGGCCCAATCCACCCCAATGTCCCTCTCCTACACCCCAGCCATTCAGGAGCACCATATCTCCAACCTTAAAGTCTGGGTGACTACTTTCAAGGACTTCACCAGCAAAATCAATCCCCGGCACCATTGGAAAGCTCCGCACTACAGGCCCTTACCCGTAATCGCTAAGCCATCCTTGTAATTGAGAGTGGAATAAAGGACCTTAACCTTCACATCCCCTTCTGGCAGGCTCGCCTCATCAACCTGGGCCAACTCAGCACGGTAGCCCTGATCATCTTTCTTTACCAAAATAGCTTTAAACATATTCATTCCTTTTCAAGCGGAGTAATTCCCCACAACAAATCCCCAAAGGGTTTATCCTAACGAGCATTGTTGATTATGGAGGTTTCCATGAAAAAAATTCTACTATTAACCGCACTTTCTGGCTCACTGCTCTCTGGCTGCTATTCCACCCAGATTAATATGTCCATGGGGAACATGCGCCTAATTACCTCTAGCGCCGATCCTCAGGATGTTATGGACTTTGCTACCAAGACTTGTAAAGGCGATTTTTATGAAGGCGCCAGCTTCTTGTCTAAGGCCGGGAAAGAATATCGCTTCAAATGCGTAAAAGCTGAAGAGAACGAGGTATTGACTCCGATTCCCGGCACAACGATTACGCTTGTACAAAAAGCCGACGCTAAATAAGCAAGAGATTGATGGCCCCGTTTACTTCGCAAGAACTCCGCACTGGATTTGCATCGTTTGCAACTGGGGTTACAGTCATCACCTGCCTAGATGCTGATGGGCAAGCCCACGGCATCACGATTAGCTCGTTTAATACGGTCTCTTTAGAGCCGCCACTGATTTTGTGGAGCCTCAATAAACATTCTCGCCTGATGCCCTATTTTGAAGTGGGTCAAAAGCAACTGATTCATGTACTTGAACGCTCTCAAGAAGACTTAGCAATGCACTTTGCCAAAGTAAAAGAGAAGCAATTTGATAAGATCTCTCACCAAACTACCAAGAGTGGGCTTGAGCAGATCAACGGTTGTGTTGCCTACTATGAATGCGAAACGGTTTCTGTTCACATAGGCGGCGACCACAACATCATTGTTGCGAAAGTCTTAAGCTTAAAAAATCATCCTGAACTTGAGCCGCTGATTTTTGCGCGCAGTAAATTCATGGGACTAGATTTAGCTGAAATCAAAACTGTTTAAGTCGCCATAAAACGAAGGAAATAATATGATGCGTTTGTGGGGTAGAAAAAGTTCTATCAACGTACAAAAAGTTTTATGGTGTCTTTCTGAGTTAGGGCTCGAGGAAGGCAAAAACTTTGAGCGCATTGATGCAGGTCTTCATTTTGGCCTTAATCGCACTCCTGAGTTTTTGAAAATCAACCCCAATGGCCTTGTACCAACACTGGAAGATGGCGATCTCATTCTCTGGGAATCAAACACCATCATGCGTTACCTAGCGCGCCAGTACGATAAACAAAAACGATTCCCTATCGATATTGCCAGTCAGTACGGCTCTGAAAAGTGGCTAGATTGGCAAGTGGGCACGATGTGGCCAGCACTGCGTACCCCGTTCTTGGGGCTCACGCGCGTACCTGCAGCAGAGCGTAATTACGATGCGATTCGCAAGTCATATCAAGATACCAATAGTCTGCTGAGCCTTCTAGACCAGACCTTAGCCAATCAGAAATACTGTTCTGGGAATCAATTTCATATTGGTGATATTGCGCTAGCACTTTGCGTAGGTCGCTGGATTCTTCTACATGAAGCCTTCCCTGAAGAAACAGGGCCACGTGCTGATCTCAAAAATATCAATGCTTGGATAAAGCGCCTAGAAAATGAAACTAAATATAGTGAGATCGCTGAAAAAGAGCTCAACATCGTGAAGTAATAACAAAAAGATTTAACAATGCTGCTAGTTAAAAAGGTGAACATCTGTTCACCTTTTTAACTTCCTAGTCACATCCATTCTCCTACCTACTGCTGGATAAATTTCTTCGCATGATGATCTGCCCCGATGAAGAGGTACATGGCAGGCACAACAAACAATGTAAAGAGCGTCCCAATCGACAGGCCTGTAAAAATGACGATGCCCATTGATTGACGCCCGGCAGCACCCGCACCGGATGCAATCACCAGGGGCACCACACCTAACACCATGGCAGCTGTCGTCATTAGAATTGGTCTGAGGCGAACGCTGCTTGCCTCAATAATGGCATCGAGTTTGCTACGTCCAGCAACCTGCAACTCATTAGCAAATTCCACAATCAAAATGCCGTGCTTACTAATAAGCCCCATGAGTGTTACCAAGCCTACCTGCGTATAAACGTTGAGCGTTGTAAAACCAAGATTAATAAATATCAATGCGCCAAATAAAGCTAGCGGCACTGAAACTAGAATCACAATCGGATCACGGAAGCTTTCAAACTGAGCGGCTAGCACTAAGAACACGATCAAAATCGCGAAGAACATTGTCACTAAGAAGCCGCCCGACTCCGCCATAAATTGTCGTGAAGGGCCTGCGTAATCCATGCTATATCCACTAGGCGCAACCTCTTTCAAGGCCTGACGCATGTACTCCAGCAAATCAGCTTGCGAAATAAAAGGTGTACTCACACCAGAGATCGTGGCTGAATTCAGTTGCTGAAAGTGATTAATGGATTGGGGAACAACCTTTTGCTTGATCGATGCAATGGTACGGGCCTGAATCATCGCACCACTTGGCGTGCGAATATAGTAATCCAAGATCTGCTCAGGATTGAGTCGATCTATTTGCTTCACTTGCGGGATGACTTTATAGGAGCGGCCCGATACTGAGAAGTAATTGACATAACCACCGCCAAGAGCTGCCGATAAGGCCGCACCCACTTGCTGCTGCGTCATCCCCAAAGCAGCGACTTTTTCTCTATCAATTACCAATACGTCCTGAGGCTTATCGATCTTAAGGTCAGAATCAACAAAGAAGAAATTGCCGCTACGTCGTGCTTTGTCCAGCACCGCTTGAGAAACCTCATTGAGCTGGTCATAGGACTCAGTAGTTGTGATCACCACCTGAACTGGCAGACCCTGCGCACCGGGCAAAGCTGGGAACTGGAAAGCGGCAACCCGAGCGCCGGCAATCGTATTCCACTTGTTCTGCATATCTTCTTGGAATTTAGTGGCATTACGACTACGCTGATTCCAATCTTTTAAGAGAACGCCACCGAAACTACTGGTTGGACTGGTGATCTGGAACATTTGTTCATATTCAGGTTCTGCGCTAGAGATTTGATAAATCTGATCAGCATAAGTCTGCATCTGATTAACCGTACTATTAGGCGGTCCAGAAGCTTGCATCAAAACAATACCTTGGTCTTCAGTGGGTGCCAATTCAGCGCGGGCCGTTGCGTATAAATAGGCAACACCACCCAAAAGAATAGCGCCCATCACAATGATGACCTGCCATGTACTGAGAAGATTGCGCAAAGTACTCTGATAGCTGTGATGTACCTTATCAAAGATGCGATCTATTTTCTGTACAAATGGAGATGCTTCTTGTGCTTCAGTAAAGATTCGAGAGCACATCATCGGCGATAGTGTTAACGCAATTAAACCTGAGACTGCGACCGCACTTGCCAGAGTAAACGCAAACTCAGTAAAGAGTGCGCCCGTTAAACCGCCCTGGAAGCCAATGGGGATGTACACCGCAATCAATACTACTGTCATCGCTAGAATGGGTCCACCCAATTCACGCGCAGCAATTAAAGAAGCCTCAAGCGGTGACTTGCCTTCTTTCATATGGCGGTCGACGTTCTCCACCACAATGATGGCGTCATCCACTACTAATCCGATTGCCAACACCAATGCCAACAGAGTGAGAAGATTAATGGAGTAACCCAAGACTTGCATTAAGAAGAATGTGCCGATAAGAGAAAGAGGCATTGCAATCACCGGAACCGCAACAGCGCGATAGCTACCCAAGAATAAGTAGATCACTACGGTCACAATTAATAGTGCTTCCAATAAGGTCGACACTACCTCATCAATTGAGCTGGTAATAAACATGGTTGAGTCATAAACAACCTTGCCAGTCATCCCAACTGGCAGTTGCTTCTGAATATCCGGGACTGCATCTCGCACGCGCTGAGCAACGTCCAATAGATTGGCTTGAGGGGCAACCTTAATCGCAATAAAGACCGATTTCTTGCCGCTAAACGCGACGTTGGTGTTGTAATCCTCTGAACCCAAAGTGACTGTGGCTACTTGGTCCAGATACACGATATTCACGCCATCTTTTTTAATAACCAACTTACGGAACTCATCTAAGGTATGCAAGTCAGTACCAGCAACCAGGTCGACCGCGACCATATCGCCCTTAGTACTACCTACCGCCGATAAATAGTTATTGGCAGACATTGCGCTATAGACATCATCTGCTCCGACACCCAGTCCGGCCATCTTTTCGCGATCCAACCAAGCGCGTAAAGCAAATTTCCTACCACCAGTAATTTCAGCGTTCTGCACACCTTCAACCGAGTCCAGCTTAGGCTTAACCACCCGCAGCAAATAATCAGTGATCGCATTATTAGGAATATCGTCACTATAAAAACCCATATACATAGCTGCCGTGGACTGACCCACTTGCACTGTTAATACGGGCTGCTGAGCTTGTGGTGGCAGTTGATTCTTAACCGCACTGATTTGGGTTTGGATCTGAGTAAGTGCCGCATTAGAGTCATAGTTCAACTTCAAAGTAGCAATGATGGTTGAAACGCCACTCACACTAGTAGAGGACAAGTAATCAATGCCCTGCGCCTGAGCAACCGAAGCTTCTAATGGCTGAGTAATAAAACCAGCAATGGTTTCTGGATCTGCGCCGTAGTATGCGGTTGTAATCGTGACAATCGCATTCTGGGTTTGTGGGTACTGATTGACTGGTAAGGAACCTAAAGCCTTCAATCCAAATACCAACACGAGCGCACTCACAACCAGTGATAGCACTGGCCTACGGATGAATATGTCAGTCCAATTCATCTACTGCTTATTCCTGCGGCTTAGGATCTGGTGAGTTTGATGGCTGCACCTTGTTATTAATAATGAGCGGCGTTCCATTCTTTATCTTTAGCTGACCGCTAGTCACAACGGTTACGCCTTCATCAAGACCCTTAAGGATTGAGACCTGATCGCCACGAGCAGCGCCAGTAGTAACAAAGACTTGCTGAGCCTCTAAAGCTGGATTACCTTGTTTATCTTTCTTGCCTGTAGGTTTGGCAATAAATACTGTAGAGCCATAAGGGTTGTAGGTCACAGCAGTTTGAGGCAAGGTTAATAACTTCACTTCATCACCAAGCTTGATATTCACATTGGCGAACATGCCAGGCAGGACTTTCTTATCAGGATTGGCAATTTGTGCTTCAACCTGAATGTTGCGCGTATTGGCATCGACCTTAGGACTTACCGCAGTGATCTTTCCAGTAAAGCTCGCATCTTTAAATGCATCGGTGGTGACAACAATTTCTTGCCCTACCTGAATTTGCTCTGCATTACTTTGTGGCAAATTAAAATCCACAAAGATAGGGTCGAGGGTTTGCAAAGTCAGTAACTTATCGCCGGGGTTAACGAACTGCCCTGGGTTAATGGACACAATACCGACGCGCCCACTAAATGGTGCTTTGAGGTTTTTCTTGGCCACTAGTGCGATCTGAGCTTCTACTTGCGCTTGTTTAGATTTGGCATCTGCTTTGCTGGTATCAAATACATTACTAATCGCTTGAATCGCCAATTGCTGTTTATCTCGCTCATTAATGACTTTGGCGAGATCAGCCATCGCTTTCAATGAATTTAGCTGGGCTACATCAGAAGCATCATTCAGCTTAATCAGTAGATCGCCCTCTTTAACATCCATGCCAGACTTAATTGGCACGGTTAGCACTAAACCGCCAATCTCAGTGCTGAGATCAACACCCCTAAAGGCGCGGATATTGCCAACACTCGTTAGTTTTGGTTGCCATGGTTCTGCAGCAATGACCATGGTTGAAACGGTTGCAGGCGGCAATCCCATGCCTGAAATGAAATGTTTAATCATGAAAGTCTTGAACTGATTGAAAGCAAAGATCAGACCAAGCAATAAAAATACTCCACATAGCATGATGATCATGCGACGCTGCAAAGGCTCCATAGCCATCAGCTTTTCATGGGCTTTTGTATTGCGCCACTTTTGACCNAGNCGAGCCCACAAGGCTTTTGCTTTTTCCCAAAAGGCGATGCACTTCTCGCGCAGCTTCCACGCTTCCGCCTTGGCGAGCATCCAGGTCCATACTGCACATGCAGCAGTNATGACCTTAGTCTTAATTGTTTCCAGAAGTTTCATTTTGATCTTTGTTCGCTATGTCTTTTGGTTGAAAAGCGGGGCCAGTACGATTCCACCAACCGCCACCTAATGCTACAAATAAAGCTGCTGTATCAGAAAATCGAGTCGCTTGAGCCGAAACTGATTTGACCTTAGCAAGTTGATATTGATTTTGGTAATACAAAACTGCGAGATAACTGGCTGTACCTAACTTATATTGCTGCTGAACTAAGTCTAAGGTTTCATAGGCATAACGCTCAGCATCGGAAGCTGCTTTTAAGGCTTGAGCGCCAGTCTCTAAGGCTCGGAGAGCATTAGCAACTTCCTGAAAAGCTTTGAGGACAGTAGCTTNATACTGGAAAGCTGCCTGTTCATAATTGGCAATTGCTCCACGACGTTGAGCNAATAACTGNCCGCCTTGGAACAGNGGTTGCAATATGCCGCCGCCAATAGACCATAAAGAAGAATTCGGGCCGAATAAATTAGCAGATGTTAAGGCCGCAGAGCCAATCGAACCGGTGATGTTAAATTGCGGCAACAAGTTGGCAGTGGCAACACCTACAAACGCATTCTGCGCCTTGAGTTGCGCTTCTGCGGCCCGGACATCCGGGCGCTGTCGAATGAGGTTTGACGGCACGGAGAGTGGCAATTTTTCCGGTAAGTGCAATTTACTTAAATCAAACTTGGTGATGCTCGCGTTACTCGGCACCTCTCCAGTCAGGACGGCCAACTGATTACGCGCAAAAGCCAAGTTTCTCTCGTAATTGAATAGATCCACTTGAGAATTGGAAACCAAAGTTCGCTGCGAGGTAACGTCGACCTTTGAAACAGTACCAATCACTAACTGCTTTTCAGTAACCTCTGCCAAATTGGTTTGGGCTTTCAAGATTTCTTCGGTAGCCTGCATCTGTCTCTGAGCGCAGCCTCTTGAATGGCACCAGTAACAATATTGGAAGTTAAGGATAAATATGCTCCCTCTAGTTGGAACTGCGCCACTTCAGCTTGTGCCCTAGCGCCCTCAACCGCACGACGCGCTCCACCAAACACATCCAACTTATAAGTGACATTTACTGAGGTGTTGTACAAGTTGTATGTATCCGAGCCATACGGAAGGCCATAGATTGCTGAGGGCTGAAGCTGCCTTGTCAGGCCGCCCCCCGCACTAATCGCTGGGAAATATTGGCCACCAACTTGTGCGCTGACATTCTCCTGCGCAGCCCGCAATGCGGCATCCGCAGCACCTAAATTGGGGTTTTGTTGTAAAGCCTTTTTAATGAGAACATCGAGCTCGGGAGATTTATACAGTTCCCACCATCCAGCTTCAATATCAGCACCTTCTATAAACTCCTGCTCTGTTCCGCCAGGGACACCAGGAGCTGTGGTGAGTTTTTTAGATAAGGTGGTTTCGGTATAAGAAGAGGTCTTGGGTGCCTCAGGCTGTTTGAAATCCGGCCCCACTGCGCATGCAGAAAGACAGCCTGCAAAAACCAATGCAAGCCAGCGAGATTTCGATAGAACATTTTGGGGAAACATGAATTGCAACAAATATCCTCTTGTACAAGAGTTATTTGAACACAAAATTAACGAGAGGGTTTTCTAAAGCACTGATTTATCTACTTAAATTTGTCCACAACTTCTTTGAGAAGTCAACTTCAAAAAAGTAGATTTATTCGACTGTAACGCTCTTAGCCAAGTTTCTTGGCTTGTCTACATCAGTTCCCCTAGCGCAGGCTGTGTGATAGGCCAACAATTGCAGTGGCACCACGTGCAAGATTGGAGAAAGATTGCCGTAGTGCTCTGGCAAACGAATCACGTTGATGCCTTCGCTGCTGACGATCTCCGTATCTTGATCGGCAAAGACGTATAACTTTCCGCCGCGTGCCTTTACTTCTTGCATATTTGACTTGAGTTTTTCTAATAGGGCATCGTTTGGAGCAACCGTGACCACTGGCATCTTCTCTGTGACTAGTGCGAGTGGGCCATGCTTCAACTCTCCAGCAGGATAAGCTTCGGCATGAATATACGAAATCTCTTTGAGTTTGAGAGCGCCTTCTAATGCAATCGGGTAGTGCAGTCCACGCCCAAGGAATAAAGCGTTTTCGCATTTAGAGAAGGTCTCACTCCAAGCAATGATCTGTGGCTCTAGGGCTAAAACCGCATGAAGTGCTTTTGG
>Ga0007849_1000009_pt1 | contig 19578 bp, 15 predicted proteins | sample CryBogCBH13Jun08_FD_54975 | JGI IMG/M metagenome (GOLD analysis project Ga0007849, IMG submission 54975) | Freshwater microbial communities from Crystal Bog, Wisconsin, USA - CBH13Jun08 | ecosystem: Environmental > Aquatic > Freshwater > Lake | place: Crystal Bog, Wisconsin, USA | collected... | reverse complement strand
TCTTTATCGCCTGTTGAAATAATCGTTTCCCAACCGGCTTGAGTAGCCTGACAAGATAGGGTAGCAATCACATCGTCAGCCTCAACTCCCGATACCATCAANACNGGCCAACCNAGNGCCTTTACCATCGCATGAATAGGCTCGATTTGCTTCACCAGATCTTCGGGCATTGGCGACCGATGCGCCTTGTACTCGGAGTACATTTCATCCCGAAAAGTCTTCCCTTTAGCATCAAATACACAGGCAATATGATCNGCCTTTAGCTCGGATCTGGCCCTGCGCATCATGTTGACCATCCCATAAATTGCCCCCGTTGGGTCACCAGCCCCATTTCTAAGGTCTGGCATGGCATGGAAGGCGCGGTAGAGGTAGCTAGAGCCNTCTACCAACAAGAGTCTATGTTTAGTCATACCGCAATCGTACAATCTAGTTGCTAACTTCCCACGGGTCTGGTTTGGGAACCGATCTGGAGTGGGACTAAAAAGGTGAAAAATGATGCATGCTCTAACCAACTTATTCAGCCACTCCTGGAGCCAGGCCCTTGTTTTAACTAGCTTTTTCATGGCTTTTGGCATATTGGGAAGTGGTAATGCTGCTGCCCAAAATATGAGCCAAGCTCTTAGCCCTGCCGAGCTCCAACAAATTAATAACCAGCCACTTGCTCCAGCAGTGAGTGCATCTGGCGCGATGAACACCCCAGAAATGCGCAAGCCTAGCTATCAATTTAAAGATGGGAACGGGACTGAAGTNACTGAGTACAAGGATTCAAATAGCCCAACCCAAGTTCAGGTAAANACGAAATTAACGACNTACGAAATGTCACCTCCCGACTCTGTTAAACCTGGCGCCCAGTCTGGCGAAGGCAGTTTACTGAGTGTGCCCAGCATCAGCATTCCAATTCGGTAACGTATGGCTGTATTTACCCCGATCGAGCTTGGCGATATCTCAGACTGGATCGCNCGGGACTTCAATATTGGCGAGGCTACTGCTATTCGCGGTATTCATGGCGGCATCGAGAATTCCAACTTTTTCCTAGATACCGTTCTTGATGGCAAGAAACAAGAATTTGTTTTAACCATCTTTGAAAGATTGTCTGCAGAGCAACTTCCTTACTATCTTGAACTCATGCGGCACTTGGCGGACAAAGGCATTACCGTACCAAAGCCAATCGCNAATCAAGATGGTGCGATTTTGTTTTCCCTCAAAGGTAAGCCTGCGGCAATCGTTACCAAGCTACCCGGTCTATCNCGATTAGACCCCGAAGTGAAGCACTGCGTATTGGTGGGCGAGATGCTTGCAAAGATGCATTTAGCAGGCGCCGATTTTCCTANAACACAAACAAACTTGCGTAGCCTTACTTGGTGGCAAAAAACAGTGCCTCAAGTCTTGGCACATTTAAATCAAAATCAACAAGATTTGCTCACTNNCGAATTAGCCACTCAAGAAAACTTCTTCGCCTCAAGTGAATATGCCGCATTACCGCAAGGCGCAAGTCATTGCGATCTCTTTAGGGACAATGTCTTATTTGATCCGCAAGGATCTGCCGATACTTCAAAAGACCAATTGGGCGGCTTCTTTGATTTTTATTTCGCCGGCACCGATAAGTGGCTATTTGATTTGGCAGTGACGGTAAATGACTGGTGTTTGGCTAGCAACAAAAAAGATTTNGATCCTGCTCGCTTTAATGCNNTAATGGATGCCTACCAATCCGTGCGCCCACTGACTGCCGATGAAAAATCTAGCTGGTCAATGATGGTCCGCGCGGCTGCCTTGCGCTTCTGGATCTCTCGCTTGTGGGATTTTTATTTACCGCGTGATGCGCAGATGTTGACGCCGCATGACCCAAGCCATTTTGAACNCATTCTTTTAAGCCGCAAAGCCATATGAAACTAAACTCCGTCGCTCCTAAAGAGGGGTACACCTGGATCCGCCAAGGGATTTGGCTTTTTAAGCAAAGCCCTNTTGGATTTTTGATGCTGGTCTTTATGTATGTGTTTCTTGCACAGCTTGCTGTACTCGTGCCGGTGATTGGCGTCTTTGCAGTCTTGGTTCTGACGCCGACCCTCTCCGTGGGCTTTATGACAGCGTGTCGACAGGCCATTCAAAAAGAACGTATTCGCCCCATGGTGTATTTGGCAGCACTCCAATCCACCGCGGTGGTTCGTAAAAGAATTTTGCAACTGGGTCTTGTTTACGCAGCCCTCATTCTGGCACTCAGTTTTATCCTGAGCATGCTTGTTGATTTTGAATTGCTACTTCCCCTGATGACAAGCGATAAGCCCGTCACTCCTGAGGCTATTCGACAAATTTATTTGGTCTTGTTTTTTGGGGCCATTCTGTACATTCCGGTAGCGATGCTGATGTGGTTCTCACCGATCCTGGTGGCCTGGGAGGGCATGTCGATTCCTCAAGCACTCTTCTCCAGTTGCTTAGCTTGCTGGACTAATCGCGGGGCGTTCTTTCTGTATCTTGCCATCTGGAGCGTAGTCCTGATTGCCATTCCACTCATCATTGGGTCTGCGTTGGATGCAGTGGATCTTGGGCAGGCTGCCTCATTCATCGTCGCTCCGCTTTCAATGGCAGGACTCACTGTGATGCATTGCTCTTTCTTCGCAACATGGAAAGCCTGCTTTGCAGACAAAGAGGAAGCTACGCTCTTAGCGTAAGGTAGCTAATCAATAGCACTCAGTTTTGCAATGCTCAGTTGTAACCACTTCACACCATGTCGTTTGAAGCTCACTTGAGCACGTGCATCCGCATCATTACCCTCTAAGCCGGTAACACGTCCTTCACCAAACTTGGTGTGAAATACATTTTGCCCAATCGTGAATGGATAGTTACCGCGGGGCGGTGAAGCAAGTCTTTGAACTGTGGTCGAGGCAGAACCCACTCTTCCTGTGCGCGCAGGCGCTTGACCATAAGTTTGATGTCGTACTTGCTGACGCTCATTACCAGAGTCAAAGAAATCATTGGATTCATATTCGCGTTGACGTGTATAGCCATCTTGCCAAGTAGATCCTGAACTTCTACCGCTGCCACCCCAACGAGAATCCTTGGCCTTAGGAGTCAGCCACTTAAGCGAATCAGCCGGCAGCTCTTCTAAGAAGCGAGATGGCATGTTGTAGCGTACTTGGCCATGCAACATGCGTGATTGAGTATGGGAGAGATACAAGCGCTCTTTAGCCCGGGTAATCGCCACATACATTAAGCGACGCTCTTCTTCTAGGCCATTGAGTTCATTCACACTATTTTCGTGTGGGAACAAGCCCTCTTCCAGGCCGGTAATGAAGACGGCAACGAATTCGAGACCTTTGGCCGAATGCACTGTCATTAACTGCACAGCATCTTGACCGGCTTGAGCCTGGTTGTCACCCGCCTCTAGAGATGCATGCGATAAAAATGCTGCGAGTGGAGAAGCTGCAACCATACCTGGCTCAGCCTCACCAGACAAGGTCGCCGCAGTTGCGTCTTGGCCATAACCCTCTTCCGCAATGAAAGCAGTTGCGGCATTCACAAGTTCTTGCAAGTTCTCTACGCGATCTTGGCCTTCACGCTCAGTCAAATAATGCTGAATCAAGCCACTGTTCTGAATCACAAACTCCACCGTCTCAGGCAAAGTATTGTGACGGGTTGCTTCACGCATGTGATCAACCAAGCGCACAAATCCGCTCAGTGATGTGCCCGCTTTTCCAGTCAACGTGGTGGCAGCTAAATACAGGGAACATTGCTGAGCTCTTGCCTCATCTTGCAATGCTTCAATGGATCTCGCACCAATACCCCGGGTTGGGAAGTTCACAACACGCGAGAAAGAAGTATCGTCGTTTGGATTCTCCAAAAGACGTAAGTAGGCTAGTGCATGTTTAATTTCTGCACGCTCAAAAAAGCGTAGTCCGCCATATACACGGTAAGGAATAGCGGCGGAGAACAAGGCGTGCTCAATGATGCGTGATTGCGCATTACTTCTATACAGCAAAGCGATCTCGGTACGCTTGATGCCACTACTCACTAAGGCTTTGATTTCATCAACCAGCCACGCCGCTTCAGCATGATCACTAGCCGCATCGTAGATTCGGACTGGTTCGCCATGACCCGCATCGGTACGAAGATTTTTTCCCAGACGTTCAGTATTGTTAGAAATCAGATGATTGGCAGTATCTAAGATATGACCGTGCGAACGATAGTTCTGCTCTAGCTTGACCATCATCGGATGAAATTGTTTTTCATAGAGACGCATGTTCTCTACATCAGCCCCGCGGAAGGCATAAATACTTTGATCGTCATCACCAACGGCAAAGACGGCGCTAGTGCCAGCGCCACTCACATTCGCCTTGCTAGCATCATGACCAGATAGCAGTTTTAACCAGGCGTATTGGAGCGCATTGGTATCTTGAAACTCATCAATCAGAATATGACGGAAGCGTTCTTGGTAATGCGTCCGAATTGCTTCGTTATGTTTCAACAATTCATAACTACGCAATAAGAGCTCTGCAAAATCGACTACTCCCTCACGTTGACACTGTGCATCGTAGGCTTCATAGAGCTGCGCCATTTTGGCTTGGAAGTCATCACCTGAATCCAAGTCACGCGCCCGCATTCCACGCTCTTTGGCATGGGCAATGAAATACTGCAATTGCTTGGGTGGATATTTCTCATCATCCACTTTCAAACCCTTCAAAAGGCGTTTGATAGCAGATAACTGGTCCTGGGTATCCAGAATCTGGAAAGTGGACGGTAAACCCGCATCCTTGTGATGCGCGCGCAATAAACGGTTGCAAAGACCATGAAAGGTGCCAATCCACATGCCCCGAGTATTAATGGGCAACATGGCACTCAGCCGCAACATCATCTCTTTGGCAGCCTTATTGGTGAAGGTCACCGCCAAGACGCCAATAGGCGAAACCTGACCCGTTTGGATCAACCAAGCTATACGGGTAGTGAGGACGCGGGTTTTACCGCTACCTGCCCCAGCCAAAATTAAGGCTGATTGGGCCTGGCCATTTTCATTTACGGGCGGGAGGGTCACTGCCTCGCGCTGTTCTGGGTTGAGGTTCGCGAGCAAGTCTGAGTACATCGTCCCAATTATAATTTGCCTCTTATGCCAAATGCTTCGAATACCCCTAATTCACCAGCGAGCAGTCCAGCGGACCAGCTTGCTAAATCCTACGAACCCGCACCCATAGAAGCGCATTGGGGGCCAGAGTGGGAAAGCAGAGGCATTGCCACAGCCTCACTCGAAGAAGGCAAGGAAGACTTTAGCGTTCAACTACCACCCCCGAATGTCACCGGTACGCTCCATATGGGTCACGCCTTTAACCAAACCATCATGGATGGCTTGGTACGACATGCTCGTATGTCCGGTAAAAATACCTTATGGGTACCCGGCACAGACCATGCCGGTATCGCCACACAAATTGTGGTTGAACGTCAGCTTGATGCGCAAAAAGTTTCTCGCCACGATTTAGGTCGTGAGAAGTTTCTAGAAAAAGTATGGGAATGGAAGGAAACTTCCGGCAACACGATTACCAACCAGATTCGTCGTCTCGGCGCCTCGATTGATTGGAGTCGTGAATATTTCACAATGGACAGCAAGATGTCCAAAGCAGTGGTTGAAGTATTTGTCCGTCTGCATGAGCAAGGGCTCATTTACCGTGGCAAACGTTTGGTCAACTGGGATCCCGTTTTAGGAACTGCCGTTTCAGATCTGGAAGTAGTAAGTGAAGAAGAAGATGGCTCGATGTGGCACATTCACTATCCACTCACTGATGGCTCTGGCCATCTAACGGTTGCTACTACTCGCCCAGAAACCTTATTGGGTGACGTCGCAGTGATGATCAACCCTGAAGACGAACGCTATAAGCATCTTATTGGTAAATCAGTCAATCTACCGCTGTGCAATCGCGAGATTCCCATCATTGCCGATGACTATGTTGATTTGAACTTTGGTACCGGCGTGGTGAAGGTAACCCCTGCTCATGACTTTAATGACTATGCAGTCGGTCAACGCCATCAATTGCCACTCATCAATATACTGACCTTGGATGCCAAGATTAATGAGAATGCACCTACCGTGTATCAAGGTATGGAGCGTTTTGCCGCTCGCAAACAAATCGTTACTGATTTAGATGCTGCAGGCCTCTTAGAAAAAGTACAGCCCCATAAATTAATGGTGCCTCGCGGCGACCGCACTCAAACGATCATTGAGCCGATGCTCACAGATCAATGGTTTGTGGCAATGTCCAAACCAAGTCCTGATAATCAATATCAGCCAGGTTCATCGATTGCCGGCGCTGCATTAGAAGCGGTTACCAAAGGTGACATCAAACTTGTCCCAGAAAACTGGATCAACACTTACACCCAATGGCTCGAAAATATTCAAGACTGGTGCATCTCACGTCAACTGTGGTGGGGCCATCAAATCCCGGCTTGGTATGGTGAAGATGGCCAAATCTTTGTGGCACGCTCTGCAGAAGAAGCCAAAACCAAAGCTGTAGCTGCGGGCTATAACGGCGCTCTAAATCGCGATCCTGATGTACTTGATACCTGGTTTAGCTCAGCGCTTGTCCCCTTCAGCTCATTGGGCTGGCCAGAACACACTCCTGAACTCAAGCACTTCTTGCCCTCATCTGTATTGGTTACTGGCTTTGACATCATCTTTTTCTGGGTAGCGCGCATGGTCATGATGACCTGCCACTTCACTGGTAAGGTGCCATTCCATACTGTTTATGTTCACGGCTTGGTGCGAGACTCCGAAGGCCAGAAGATGAGTAAGTCCAAGGGCAACACTTTGGACCCAATTGATCTAATTGACGGTATCAAAATTGAAGCGTTAGTTGGTAAAAGAACCTCTGGCTTGATGAATCCAAAACAAGCTGAAAGTATTGGCAAGAAAACCAAGAAAGAATTTCCGGAAGGCATTCCTGCATTTGGTACTGATGCCCTACGTTTTACTTTTGCATCTCTTGCTTCACTAGGTCGCAATATCAACTTTGATCAGAAACGCTGCGAAGGTTATCGCAACTTCTGCAACAAACTCTGGAATGCCACCCGCTTCGTTCTCATGAACTGCCCAGGTGGCGATGAAGAAAATGGTCTTGCACCTTGTGATAATCAATGTGGTCCAGAAGGCTACTTAGACTTCTCTCCTGCAGATCGTTGGATTGTTTCTTTATTACAAAGAACCGAAGCCGATGTTGCTAAAGGTTTTGAAAACTACCGCTTTGACAATATTGCCTCGAGCATCTACCAATTTGTTTGGGATGAGTACTGTGACTGGTATCTTGAACTGGCCAAGGTGCAACTGCAAACTGGTACGCCAGCACAGCAACGCGCAACGCGTCGCACCTTACTCCGTGTTCTGGAAACCATCTTGCGTATGGCGCATCCATTAATTCCATTTATCACNGAANCACTCTGGCAAACCGTTGCCCCGATATCTGGNAAAGAACTTGCCAAGCAAGAAAAGCAAACCATTGCATTACAGCCTTATCCAGTTTCTCAGCCCGAGAAAATGGATGAGCAGAGTGAGGCATGGGTTGCTCAAATTAAAGCTATTGTGGATGCCTGCAGAAACCTGCGGGGCGAAATGCAAGTCCCCCCCGGACAAAAAGTACCGCTCTGGATTAGTGGTCCCGAGGTATTGCTAAAGCAAGCCACCCCTTACCTCACTGCTTTAGCTAAGTTATCTGAAGTCAAAATCTACACCGATGAGTCCGCCCTGGAAAAGGATGCTCCTGGCGCCCCCATGGCCTTGGTTGGCGATCTCAAGCTCCTCCTTAAGATTGAGGTAGATGTCGCTGCAGAAAGAATTCGTCTTAGCAAAGAAATCGAGCGTCTGGCCAATGAAATTACTAAAGCACATGCAAAATTGGATAACGAAAGCTTTGTGGCTCGCGCCCCAGTTGAGGTTGTGGCCCAAGAAAAACAACGGCTTGCAGGATTTGAACAAAACCATGAGAAGCTTGTTGCACAATTAGAGCGTCTAAAGTAAAAGCGATCGGAATCCACATGCCTTTATCCACCAAAGCAGTTACTAAAGCAGTTTTTCCTGTTGCTGGCTTAGGCACTCGTTTCTTGCCNGCNACTAAAGCNAGCCCCAAGGAAATGCTGAATGTGGTTGATAAGCCGCTNATTCAATATGCGGTTGAAGAGGCAATTGCCGCCGGCATTACTGAAATGATTTTCGTTACCGGTCGCAGCAAACGTGCGATTGAAGACCATTTTGATAAAGCCTATGAATTAGAAGCAGAGTTAGAGGCTAAGAATAAAAAAGAATTACTCGAAATTGTTCGCAGCGTTAAGCCNAGTCATGTGGATTGCGTATACGTTCGCCAGCCAGAAGCCCTGGGCCTGGGCCATGCCGTTTTNTGTGCAGAAAAGTTAGTGCGGGATGAACCNTTTGCAGTNATCTTGGCTGATGACTTATTGGATGGANACCCACCTGTTCTCAAGCAAATGCTCAAAGTCTTTGATGAGCAAAACGGCTCAGTATTGGCTGTAGAAAAAATTGACCCTGCCAAAAGCAGCTCTTATGGCATTGTGTCGGGGAATGAAGTTAGCAAAGGCATCTACCGCCTCAATGGCATCGTAGAGAAGCCGCAACCAAAAGACGCTCCATCAAACTTAGCAGTAGTTGGTCGCTACGTTTTATCTTCTGAGATCTTTAGACATATTCGCAATCTCAAGCCAGGTGCTGGCGGAGAGATTCAGCTCACTGATGCGATTGCCGCATTGCTCAAAGAAGAGCCTGTATTTGCTTATGAATACNATGGTGTGCGCTATGACTGCGGTAGCAAAATTGGCTTGCTCAAAGCTTCTGTGGAATTTGCTTTACGTCATCCAGAAGTGAAGGATGATTTCGCTGCTTACTTAAAGAGTCGCTCTTTAGGCTAAGCAGTCTATCTTTTCGTCTGTCTTTCGCCTATCTTCTCTTGAGGAAGAAAACCAAGATATCACCTTCATTGGCAGTTGCAATGAGCTCATTACCTGTCTGTTTAGCAAAGGCAGGGAAGTCATGAGCGGCGCCAGCATCAGTTGCCTTAATCTTTAGGACTTCGCCTGACTGCATCGTTGCTAAAGCTTTCTTGGTGCGCAAAATAGGTAGTGGGCAATTCATGCCAATGGCATCTACCTCTGCGTTAAATACGATATTGCTGATTTCGGTCATTTGCTTGCAACCCAATCTTTAACCCCTGCTAAAGCGGCACCCAAGGCTGCAGGATTGTTTCCGCCGGCCATCGCCATTTCTGGCTTGCCGCCGCCTTTGCCACCCACCTGCAAAGCTACGAAATTGACGAGATCACCAGCCTTTACCTTACCAATGGCATCGGCAGTCACACCGGCAACCAAACTCACCTTATCGCCCTGCACAGAGGCCAACACAATGGCGGCAGTCTTCAGTTTTGCTTTGAGGGCATCCATGGTTTCTCGTAAGACTTGCGCATCAGCACCATCTAAACGAGCAGCCAAGACCTTGATGCCGTTGACATCCACCGCTTGGGTAGCCAACTCATCGCCTTGACTAGCAGCAAACTTAGAGTTCACTTTCTCCAACTCACGCTCAGCTTGACGCAAACTGTCTTGCAGTTGGGTCACGCGATTGACTAAATCTCCAGGGTGGGTTTTGAGTACAGCAGCAGCTTCGTTAATCTTGTCTTCAAGATCTTGCAAGAAGTGCAAAGCATTTTGTCCAGTAACCGCCTCAACGCGACGAATACCAGCAGCCACACCACTTTCTGAAACAATCTTGAGGCTACCGATATCACCAGTGCGTTCTACGTGCGTACCGCCACAAAGTTCTTTTGACTACCAATTTCCAGTACGCGTACTTCATCGCCATATTTTTCACCAAAGAGCATCATGGCGCCAGTCTTCTGGGCATCATCTAAAGACATCACTTTTGCTGAAGTTGCAGCATTGGTCAAAATCTCACGATTGACAATATCTTCAACTTGTCTAATCTGGGCAGCAGTAATAGGTGCGTTATGCGTAAAGTCGAAGCGGGTCTTACTCGCATCAACTAAAGAGCCTTTTTGTTGCACGTGATCGCCTAAGATTTCACGTAAAGCTTTATGCAGAATATGGGTAGCGCTATGGTTGCGCATGGTCTCGGTTCTTTGCAGTACATCTACCAGCGCATTGATGGAATCGCCCACCTTAAGTTCACCTTCAGCCACTTCACCTTGGTGNCCAAATACATCAGCCTGAATCTTGAAAGTATCCTCAACCGTAAAGCGCACNCCTTCATTGCGTAACTCACCTTTGTCGCCCACTTGGCCNCCTGACTCAGCNTAGAAAGGCGTGCTATCCAAGACAACGACTGCANCATCGCCCGCCTTAACGGATGGGACTGATGAGCCATCCAGATACAGCGCCGTTACCTTTGCGCCCTCATGTTTNAAGCTGTCATAACCGTGGAACTGCGTTGGTTTACCTGAGTATTCCAGGCCCTGAGCCACTTTGAACTTACCGGCAGCTCTGGCTTGATCNCGCTGCTTTTGCATCGCTACTTCAAAACCTTGCNCATCGACAGTAACATCGCGCTCGCGACAGACGTCTGCGGTTAAATCCAATGGGAAGCCAAAGGTGTCATGCAAACGGAATGCAGTTTCACCATCGACCACTTTTGCACCGCCGGCCAAAGCGCCTTCCAATATTTCCATGCCATTAGCAATCGTCTGAAAGAAGCGTTCTTCNTCTTGCTTGAGCACTTCACTCACCTTGTCTTGNGCAGCACGTAGTTCTGGATAGGCNTCGCCCATTTCTTTAACGAGGGCTGGCACTAGTTGATAGAAGAATGGTTTGCGTGCACCCAATTTATAACCATGACGAATCGCACGACGGGCAATACGACGCAGGACATAACCACGACCAGCNTTACCAGGGATCACGCCATCTACCACCACAAAACTACAGGCTCNGATGTGATCAGCAATCACCTTGAGTGANGGACTCTCCGNATNACAATTTCCNCCGCCAGCNGCATCTACCGCCTCTTTTGCGGCTTTGAGCAAATTAACNAACAGATCGATTTCATAGTTGGAATGAACCTTCTGCAAGATTGCNGCAATACGTTCAAGGCCCATACCAGTATCAACGCTAGGCTTAGGCAGTAGATGCATATTGCCCGCTTCATCACGGTTGTANTGCATGAACACGTTATTCCAAATCTCAATGAAGCGATCGCCATCTTCATCTGGACTGCCTGGAGGACCGCCGGGAATATGTTCACCGTGGTCGTAAAAAATCTCAGTGCAAGGACCGCAAGGGCCTGTATCNCCCATCATCCAAAAATTGTCGGATGCATAACGCGCACCTTTGTTATCACCAATCCGAATGATGCGATCAGCTGGTACGCCAATTTGATCTTTCCAAATCGCATATGCCTCGTCATCTTCGGCATAGACCGTCACTAAGAGTTTTTCTTTGGGAAGCTTAAAAACTTCCGTTAATAAATCCCAAGCAAATTGAATGGCGTCTTTCTTGAAATAGTCGCCAAAAGAGAAATTGCCCAGCATCTCAAAAAAGGTATGGTGACGGGCTGTGTAGCCCACGTTATCCAAGTCATTATGTTTGCCACCAGCCCGGATGCATTTTTGGGCAGTTGTCGCGCGGGTATAGGGGCGCTTATCAAAGCCCAAAAACACGTCTTTAAACTGATTCATCCCTGCATTAGTAAATAGCAGCGTGGGGTCATCCCCCGGTACCACTGGGCTGGATGGAACGATTTGGTGGCCTTTGGCGGCAAAGAAGTCCAGGTAGGCCTGGCGAATTTGGGAAACTTTCATGGGAATAATTATCGCATTCGCACCAGTGCAGGGCAAACCCTAGACAAGATACCCCCTACCTGCCTTACAATCGCACAACATCAATAAATAAATCGGCACAAATGTCGATGAACAAGGAGCGCAACTTGAATATCCGCAATCAAAAAGACTTTGGTGCAGGGATCATGTATATGGTCATCGGCCTATTCTTTACCTTTGTAGCCTTGCAATACCAAATGGGTACACCCGCCAAAATGGGCCCAGGCTATTTCCCATTCTGGCTGGGCTTGCTCATGACCGCCCTCGGCCTACTCATTTTGGTGAAATCTCTCAGCGCTAAAGCAGCGATTGAAAAGATTCCCAAGTTTGACTGGAAAATCATTGGCATGATTACTGGCTCTGTCGTTCTTTACGGCATCCTTTTGCCAACAATGGGCTTTATTATTGCGATTGCCGTCTTGGTATTTATGTCTGCTAGCGCCAGTCATGAGTTTCATTGGAAAGGCACTTTAGTCAATGCGATTGTCCTGATTGTCTTTACCTACTCCGTATTTGTGCTGGGTCTGAAGCTCCAGTTCCCATTGCTACCTTTCTTTCTTCAACAATAACGAACCCGGACTCTAAAAATGGACTTATTTGCTAATTTAGCCCTCGGTTTCGATACAGCGTTTACGCTGCAAAACCTTCTTTACTGCCTGATTGGTTGCGTNCTTGGCACCTTGATTGGCGTTCTTCCTGGTCTTGGCCCAATTGCNACGATTGCAATGCTTNTGCCAGCAACCTATGCNTTGCCNCCAATTGCCGCATTGATCATGTTGGCTGGTATTTACTACGGCTCCCAGTACGGCGGCTCCACCACTGCCATTTTGCTCAACATCCCAGGTGAAACCTCCTCGGTGGTGACGGCGATCGATGGGTATCAAATGGCCCGAAACGGTCGAGCGGGCGTAGCCCTCTTTACCGCTGGTATGGGCTCATTCTTTGCAGGGTGTGTAGCAACCCTCGTATTGGCAGCCTTTGCTGCACCACTCTCCCAATTAGCATTTAAATTCGGTCCCGCTGAATACTTCTCCCTAATGGTCTTGGGGTTAATTGGCGCGGTGGTTCTTGCTTCCGGCTCATTGGTTAAGGCTATTGGCATGATCGTTTTAGGCTTGTTAATGGGCTTGATCGGTACCGACGTGAACTCTGGCGTATCACGGTATGCGTTTGACATCCCTGAATTAAGTGATGGTATCGGCTTCGTTGCGGTGGCAATGGGCGTCTTCGGNTTCGCTGAAATCATGACCAATCTGGAAAAGAAAGGTGAGGATGAGGGCTTCTTAAACAAGATGACCACTATGATCCCAACCAAGCAAGACGTGAAGCGTATGATCCCCTCGATTTTGCGTGGCACAGCTATTGGCTCAATTTTGGGTATCCTGCCAGGCGGCGGTGCTGCTTTGGCTGCTTTCGGCGCTTACTCAGTTGAGAAGAAATCCTCTAAGTACAGCCATGAATTTGGTAAAGGTGCCATTGAGGGTGTAGCAGGTCCAGAGTCAGCTAACAATGCTGCTGCTCAAACATCCTTTATCCCATTGCTCACCNTAGGTATCCCACCTAATGCTGTGATGGCATTGATGGTTGGCGCGATGACCATTCACAACATTCAGCCTGGTCCACAGGTAATGACCAGCAACCCAGCCTTGTTTTGGGGTCTGATTGCGTCAATGTGGATCGGCAATATGATGCTGATTATTTTGAACTTGCCATTGATCGGTATGTGGGTACAGCTCCTGAAGATTCCTTATCGCTTTATGTACCCAGCGATCTTGGTGTTCTGCTGTATCGGTGTTTACACCGTGAACAACACTGTCTTTGACGTATACGTCACAGCAGCTTTTGGCTTAATTGGNTACCTGTTCTACAAATTGGGTTGTGAACCCCCTCCATTACTCCTTGGCTTCATCCTCGGACCAATGATGGAGGAGAACTTCCGTCGCGCTTTGTTGCTCTCCCGCGGTGATTTCACAACCTTCTTAACCCGCCCACTCTCATTAGGCCTGCTCATCGCAGCAGCCCTCTTGGTCGTTATCGTGGCTTTGCCGGCAGTAAAAGCAACCCGAGAGGCCGCCTTCGTAGAAGAGTAATCTTCAGTCTCCATAGAAACGAGCCCGCAGCAGTTTGCGGGCTTTTTCTTTATGGTTTGGGGCTTTTCTCTACAATGTGGGCATGTCCCAAGATAGCAAACCACCTAAAGCCGCTGCCGGCGCAATAGCCGAGCCCTCCAATTTTTTACGTCAGATCATCGATCATGACTTAGCCAGTGGCGCATTTGCTCAGCGTACAGATTTAGCCAATCAAGCCATCCCATCTATCATTACCCGCTTTCCACCAGAGCCAAATGGCTACCTGCATATCGGTCATGCCAAAAGTATTTGCCTGAACTTTGGCCTGGCGGCTGACTACAACGCATTGCCTGGCGGCGCTCGCTGCAATATGCGTTTGGATGACACCAATCCGGTTAAGGAAGATGTTGAGTATGCCGACAGTATTTTGGATGCGGTGAAATGGTTGGGCTTTAGCTGGGGTGATCATCTGTATCACGCCAGTGATTACTTTGATCGCCTGTACGAGTTTGCAGAAATTCTGATTCAAAATGGGAAGGCGTATGTTGACAGTCAAAGTGCTGAAGACATTCACACCAATCGCGGTAACTTTGGCCAAGCTGGAAAAAATAGTCCTTTCCGTGACCGCAGCCCTGCAGAAAATCTGACTCTCTTTCGCGAAATGCGCGATGGCAAATTTAAAGATGGTGAACATGTTCTGCGCCTGAAGATTGATATGGCGCACCCGAATATTGTGATGCGCGATCCAGTCGTCTATCGCATTCGCCACACTGATCATCACCGCACAGGGAGCAAGTGGTGCATCTACCCTTTATACGATTACACCCACTGTATTTCGGATGCACTGGAAAATGTTTCACACTCCATTTGCACTCTGGAATTTGAAAACAATCGTCCGCTCTATGACTGGATTGTGAACGCATTAAAAGAGCTGGGTATCTTCAAAGATCCTGTGCCACATCAGTATGAATTCGCCCGCCTCAATTTAACTTACACCATCACTAGCAAACGTAAGTTGCTGCAACTGGTGGAAGAGAATCATGTCGAGGCTTGGGATGACCCGCGTATGCCAACCATAGTAGGTATACGTCGTAGAGGCTACACCCCAGAAAGTATTCGTTTGTTCTGTGAGCGTATTGGGGTCTCGAAAGCAGATAGCTGGATTGATATGAGCACGCTGGAGCAAGCCTTGCGCGATGATCTAGAAGCTAGAGCACCACGGGCTACTGCCGTGCTCAAGCCACTGAAGTTGGTGATTGAAAACTTCGATGCTGCAGCTAGCGAGTCTTGCTCAGCACCTCGTCACCCCCAGCATCCTGAATGGGGTAATCGTGAATTCAATTTCACACGTGAGTTGTGGATTGAAGCCGACGACTTTATGAGAGAGCCTGTTAAAGGGTTCTTTAGACTCTATCCGCCCATTGGTGATCAACCCGGTGGAAGAGTGCGCTTACGTCACGGCTTCGTGATCGAGTGCACTGGCTTTGAAACTGACGCTGCTGGCAATGTCATTCAAGTGAATGCGACGCACTTTGCTGACAGCAAGAGCGGGACACCGGGGTCAAATAATTACAAGGTTAAAGGCAATATTCATTGGGTGAGTGCTGCTGAAGCCATTCCAGCTGAAGTGCGAATCTACGACCATCTCTTTAGTGATCCGCACCCTGATAGCGGTGATAAGAATTTCTTAGACGCTATCAATCCAAATTCCAAGAAAACCATCACTGCTTACCTAGAACCTTGCATGAAAGATGCCAAAGCGGAAGATCGCTTTCAGTTTGAACGTCACGGCTATTTTGTCGCAGACCAATCTGATTCAAAACCTGGCAAGCCAGTCTTCAATCGCGCAGTCGGCCTCAAGGATTCTTGGAAATAGTCTTCAAAAATACTGCCACGCTGGGATAGCGTAGCGGGGTTTTGAGTTCGGGCAATCGAGTATTGGTCACACGCCTGGATTCACGCATAAACGACCACAGCATTGGACTGACTATTTTCTGCAACTCTGCTGCAGGCATTCGCGCAGGCCGCTCCAAACCAAAAGCATCTGCCACCTCGTCAAAGTAATCCCCCATTTTGGTTTCACCGCCGTCACAGGCATTGATAACCCTCTGAGGTTTGCCGTGATACACCGCAGCGCAAACCAAGCGGGCCAAATCATCACTTTGGATGTGATTTGAATACGCATCCTCATCCGATATTAGCGCTGGCGTCCTTGCTTGCAAGCGCTCGACTGGGAGGCGATTGGCAGCATAAATGCCCGGTACGCGCAGAATCGTGACAGCGACACCATGAGCTGGTCCCCATAGGCGNAAGACCCGCTCAGCATCGACCCTCCGCTTNGCNCGCTCACTTTGAGGATTTACTGGTGTTATCTCAGACACTCGACCCCCTTTATGGTCACCATAGACCCCTGTAGTACTCACATAAATGAGGCGACTGAGGCTAGCGGGCCCTTGGGCTAAAATTCGGGTCAGGTTGCGGGTTCGGCTATCACGATGACCTATGTTCTGGGGTGGCGCCAAATGAATCACGGTTTCCGCCAAACCACTTAAACGCCAGAGAGTCTCTGGCTTGTCTAAGTCCCCCAAAATAGGAGTGATGCCAAGTCCCCTCAATTCTGAAAAACGGCTTTGCTGCGAAGTGAGCGCAAAAACGCGATAGTTCCGACAAAGCTGTTTAGCTACGCGGAGACCAATGTCGCCACAGCCAATGATCAGGATTCGGGGTTTACCAAAAGATTGCATAAGTGACATCGTAACGATTTATTGAAAGGAATGAGAGTGTCCTACCAAGTCACGCTCAAAACGAGCGGCAAACAATTTACTGTGAATCAGGATGAAACTGTCCTGGAAGCTGCTCTGCGCCAAAATATCAATTTACCCTATGGCTGTAAAAATGGTGCTTGCGGATCTTGCAAAGGCAAAGTCCTAGAGGGTCAAGTTACCCATGGCCAGCATAGCGAAAGCGCCATGTCACGTGCCGACGAAACTGGCGGCGCTACTTTATTTTGTTGTGCCCACCCCCAATCCGACTTGCTCATTGAGGCTCGCGAAGTACAAGGNGCTGGAGANATTGCGATTCGCAAAGTGCCTTGTCGCGTCAATGCGATTTCCAGACACGGCAGTGATGTGGCTATTTTGAAACTCCAACTGCCTGCTTCTGAACGCTTTCAGTTTCTAGCGGGTCAGTATCTCGAATTTCTACTCAAAGATGGCCAACGCCGGGCCTATTCCATTGCCAATGCTCCAGAGCAAGAAGGCCCACTAGAGTTGCATATTCGTCACCTGCCAGGTGGACTGTTTACAGATTTTGTCTTTGCTGCAAAAGATCCAGCGCTCAAGGAAAAAGATATTCTGCGTTTTGAAGGCCCGCTAGGTAGCTTCTTCCTAAGAGAAGACTCCAAGAAGCCCATCATCTTTGTAGCGGCCGGCACTGGCTTTGCCCCCATCAAATCCATCATTGAACAAATGCAGGCGAAAAAGATTCAAAGGCCTATTTCCCTGTATTGGGGTGGACGTCGTCCGAGCGACCTCTATATGAATAGCTTATGCGAGACCTGGGCACAAGACCTGCCTGACTTTAAATACATCCCGGTGATTTCTGATGCACTCCCTGAAGATGCCTGGGATGGTCGTAGTGGCTTTGTGCACGAAGCAGTGATGACGGATCACCCAAACCTCAAAGACTTCCAGGTCTACGCTTGCGGAGCCCCAGTCATGGTCAATGCCGCACGTCAGGACTTTTCATCAAAATGTCATCTGCCTGAGGAAGAATTCTTTGCGGATTCCTTTACTAGTGCCGCAGATCTTGCGGGATAATAAAATCCTCTTTCTATTTAACCGTTGCAGACAGTCATCAGAATGAATAAGCCAGCCCAGTCCGTAGATGCTCACTCCATTATGTTCATCACCCAAAGACCAGAATTGGTCATGGCTGAGGGACAAGGCTCGTGGCTAACGGATAACAACGGTAAGCGCTATTTAGACTTCTTGCAAGGCTGGGCAGTCAATTGCCTGGGCCATGGCAACCCCGGCATGATCGCGGCACTCAACGCTCAAGCCAAAAAGCTGATTAATCCAAGTCCAGCGTTTTACAACGAGCCGATGATTCGCCTGGCAAATCTACTCACAGACAATAGTTGCTTTAATAAAGTCTTCTTTGCCAACAGTGGCGCTGAAGCTAATGAAGGCGCAATCAAGTTAGCGCGCAAATGGGGTCAACTCAATAAGTCTGGTGCTTTTGAAATCATCACCTTTGATCACAGCTTTCATGGCCGCACGATTGCCACCATGAGCGCCTCTGGTAAACCAGGTTGGGACACGATGTTTGCCCCACAAGTTCCAGGCTTTCCTAAAGCAGATCTCAATGATTTGGACTCAGTCAAAAAACTGGTGACTGATAAAACTGTTGCAGTCATGGTTGAGCCAGTTCAAGGTGAAGGCGGTGTGATTCCAGCGAGCGCCGAGTTCATGACGAGCCTGCGTAAGTTCACCAAAGAAAATAATATCCTCTTGATCGTGGATGAAGTACAGGCAGGTTGTGGTCGCACAGGCACTCTATTTGCTTATCAGCATTACGGCATTGAGCCTGACATCATGACCTTAGGAAAAGGTATTGGTGGCGGTGTTCCACTCGCAGCACTGATGGCAACGGATGCAGTCGCTTGCTTTGTTCCTGGCGACCAAGGCGGCACTTACAATGGCAATCCATTAATGACTGCAGTTGGCATTAGCGTAATTGAGCAACTATTAGCCCCAGGGTTTTTAGACTCCGTCAAAGCCAAAGGCCAATTACTGCGCTCTGAACTCCTTGCTCTCTCTGAAGAATTTGGTCTTGAAGGCGAACGTGGCGAGGGTCTCTTACGCGCCCTCATGCTTAGCAAGGACGTTGGTGGAAAATTGGTAGACCTAGCGCGTGATCGCAGCCCAGAAGGTTTGCTCATTAACTCACCAAGACCCAATCTATTGCGCTTTATGCCAGCACTCAATGTGTCTGATGATGAGATTCGTCAGATGTGCAATATGCTGCGCGAGTTGTTAAAGCAGGTAGCTTAAATATTGCTTAACCCGAATTATTCGCCTACTCACTCACCTAGATAGGCAGTTCGCACTCGTGGGTCTTGCAAAAGCTCTTTACCCGTTCCACTGAAGGTAATTAAACCGCTCTCCATCACATAAGCGCGATCAGCCATCTGCAATGCTAAGCGTGCATTTTGTTCTACCAACAATATCGTCATACCCTTAGCAGCAAGATTGCGAATCACATCAAAGATGGTCTCCACCATGATGGGGGATAAACCCATAGATGGTTCATCGAGCAATAACAACTTCGGCTCTGCCATCATCGCCCTGCCCATTGCTACCATCTGTTGCTCACCGCCTGATAAGGTTCCGGCCAATTGAGATAGACGTTCTTTTAGCCTAGGGAAATAAAAATACACCTCTTCTAACTTGCGCTCAAATGCCTTGGCATCCGTTTTTAAGAATGCCCCCATCTGTAGATTTTCTAAAATGGTCATACGCTTAAAAACACCGCGACCTTCAGGNACCAAACCTAAGCCTAGCTTGACCAATNCNTATGCAGGCATGGCTTTTGTCTGCTGCCGATTAAATTCCACCTCACCAGCTGCTGGACTCAATAATCCGGCAACCGCCTTGAGGGTTGAGCTTTTGCCAGCGCCATTTGCACCGATCAAAGCGACTAGCTCA
>Ga0007849_1000003_pt1 | contig 32262 bp, 38 predicted proteins | sample CryBogCBH13Jun08_FD_54975 | JGI IMG/M metagenome (GOLD analysis project Ga0007849, IMG submission 54975) | Freshwater microbial communities from Crystal Bog, Wisconsin, USA - CBH13Jun08 | ecosystem: Environmental > Aquatic > Freshwater > Lake | place: Crystal Bog, Wisconsin, USA | collected... | reverse complement strand
GCTCAACAGAATCATCTGCGGCAAAAAGTTGTAACTCCATTAAATCTGTCCGATACGCCTTGAGCGTATGCGGCGATAACTGACGCAATACATGAAGCTCACGCAGATATTCCTGCACAAGCGGATGCAGTTCAGTCGGCTGTGACTTCATAAGCTTGGACGCGATCCAAAGCTGCAGCAGTTAGTTCAGCGATTTGACGCAAATAGAAGGCACCCATGTCAGCGGTAAAACGTGATTCATCTTTGCTTGCCAACAACAGCACGGCTGGAGCTTGATTGCTTGATCCGCCTTTACCCAAAGGCAGCCCAATTGCCACCATGCTTTGCCATTCAGGATCGATGGTCGTTTGAGTAGCCAACAAATCCACGCTAGCGGCTGCAAGCTCTTTCGCAGATCCACATAATGGAGTATCAATCCAAGGACCAAACGCATTGTTTGGCGACAGAATTTGTGCTGCATCCACTTCAAATACCTCTGCTAAGCCATGGGTCACAGCAGCCTCTACATCAGCCTTATTGTTAGCGCGCATTAAGCGCAACAACCATGCAACTAAGCCTTGCTGTGTTTTGTCATTGCGACTTCCAAAATGAAGCATCTCACTGAGACGACGATTAAGCTCCTGATTTTGTGTGCGCAACATGGTCATTTGACGCTCTTGCAATGAGATCGCGCGATCTTCATGGGGATGCTTCAAACGAATGTCGTTTAACAGATTGGCGTAACGCTCAAAGAAGCCTGGGGTCGCTCGTAACCACTCAGCCACCAACTCTTCTTGTTCTGCTTGCTGCGGATCAATTGCGCTCATCTATTTCTTTCTCAATGTGTCATTTGTATTCTGCTTTAGCCAAGCTTTTTACGTAGCAATTCATTTACCTGGCCTGGATTGGCTTTGCCTTGTGATGCTTTCATAATCTGACCAACTAGGGCGTTGAACGCTTTTTCTTTTCCAGAGCGGAACTCTTCAACCGATTTTTCATTGGCCGCCAAGACCTTATCAATCATGGCCTCGAGCGCTCCACTATCGCTAATTTGCTTTAAGCCTTTGGCATCAATAATGTGGTCAACAGCGCTGATTGCCTTGCCTGATAAAGCCTCTTCCCAAAGCATCGCGAAAATATCTTTAGCAATCTTGTTAGAAATCGTGCCATCTGCAGTACGCGTTAATAATGCTGCCAAATGCTCGGCCTTTAATGGCACATGAGCTACTGCGATACCAGCCTTATTTACAGAGGAAGCGAATTCGCCTGCGATCAAGTTAGCCGCTGCTTTTGCTAAAGGTTTACCAACAATAGCCAGCAAGTCCTCAAATACTTTTGCGGTGTCGCGATCTTGTGTGAGTAACTGAGCGTCATATGCACTCAGACCAAACTCGCTTTGCCATTGCTCGCGCAATTGCGCTGGTAAGGCTGGCATCTTGCTACGTACGTCAGCTATCCAGGCATCATCAATGACTACAGGCAGCAAATCGGGATCTGGGAAATAACGATAGTCGTTCGCATCTTCCTTGCTACGCATGCTGCGGGTCTCTTGGCGATCAGGATCATACAAACGGGTTTCCTGAACAACCTTACCGCCATCTTCAATCAACTCAATTTGGCGACGCACTTCATATTGAATTGCCTCTTCCAAAAAACGAAATGAATTTAAATTCTTAATCTCACAACGGGTGCCGAACTCTACTTGACCCATAGGGCGCACCGAAACGTTGGCATCACAGCGGAAAGAGCCCTCTTGCATATTGCCATCGCAAACACCCAACCAGACGACCAAGCCATGCAATGCCTTTGCATAGGCCACAGCCTCAGTAGCGCTTCGCATCACAGGCTCTGTAACTATTTCCAATAGCGGAGTGCCGGCACGATTTAAGTCGATGCCACTAGAGGCCTCGCCGTGCGGGCCAGTGAAGTCCTCTTCATGAACAGATTTGCCAGCATCCTCTTCCATATGCGCACGTGTCAGCTCAACCACTTTGACTTCGTCGCCCACCAAGATTTCAAGATGTCCGCCAACCACTACGGGGATTTCAAACTGACTAATCTGATAGCCCTTAGGTAAATCAGGGTAGAAGTAATTCTTGCGAGCAAAAATACTAGCCGGTGAAATCTTCGCGCCCACCGCCAAGCCAAAACGAATCGCATGCTCTACGGCTTGACGATTCAATACCGGCAATACTCCCGGCAAAGCCAGATCTACTGCGCATGCCTGGGTATTTGGTTCGGCACCAAAACGTATGCTGGCGCCACTAAAAATCTTCGATTGCGTTTTTAATTGCGCGTGGGTTTCTAAACCGATAACGACTTCCCATTGCATCATGCCACCTCGCTTGCTTGACGCAAATGCCAATCGCTGGCCTGTTGATATTGATGGGCGACTTGCAGTAAGCGCGCCTCAGAAAAATAATTGCCGATTAATTGCATACCAATTGGAAGATTGTTTGAATTAAATCCACAAGGAACGCTCATTGCTGGCAGTCCTGCCAAATTGGTCGATAAGGTGTAAATATCTTCCAAATACATCTGCACAGGATCTTTTGATTTCTCACCTAAACGCCATGCCACATCAGGCGCCACAGGCCCAAGAATCACATCGCACTGACTAAATGCCGCCTGAAAATCTGCAGCAATAATGCGGCGAATTTTTTGCGCCTGTAAATAGTAAGCGTCGTAATAGCCGTGGCAGAGTACATAGGTACCAATGAGAATGCGACGTTTTACCTCGGCACCAAAACCTTCGGTGCGGGACTTCTGATACATATCACCTAGGTCCCGATACTCGCTGGCGCGATGTCCATAGCGCACGCCATCAAAACGACTTAAGTTGCTAGAGGCTTCTGCGGGTGCCAAGACGTAATACACCGGAATCGATAGCTTGGTTTTAGGTAGGCTCACCTCCACCAATTGAGCGCCTAGGTCTTGCAAAGCTTTAGCTGCGGCATTGACTGCTTTGGCAACATCTTCTGCCAAACCCTCAGCAAAAAACTCTTTGGGTAAACCAACTCGCAAGCCTTCTAAAGGCTTTGCAGGGTTGGCATTAGCTTCTTTCCAAGCCTGATTGAGATAGCGGCCATAGTCTTCACCGGAATCAGCCAAGGAGGTGGAGTCACGGGGATCGTGCGATGACATCGCAGAAAGCAATAAAGCACAATCTTCAGCAGTCTTGCCGATGGGGCCCGCCTGATCCAAAGAAGAGGCATAAGCAATCATGCCGTACCGAGAAACGCGCCCATAGCTTGGCTTAATCCCGGTCAGNCCACAAAAAGCTGCTGGCTGACGAATCGATCCNCCTGTATCTGTTCCAGTGGCAATTGGGGCTAAACCTGCCGCAACTGCAGCAGCAGAACCACCAGATGATCCACCTGCAACATACTCAGAATTCCAGGGATTTAAGACTGGTCCGTAGGCTGAGTTTTCATTGGAAGAGCCCATGGCAAATTCGTCCATATTGGTCTTGCCTAAGCAAACCATACCAGCACCATTTGGATTGTCTGCACTCGGAATGCCCAAATTAGCGACCACTGTTGCATCGAAAGGACTGAGGTAGCCCTCGAGGATCTTGGAGGCGGCAGTTGACTTCCAGCCACGGGTGACAAAGACATCTTTGTGGGCTACGGGGATTCCAGTCAATTTACCTGATTTTCCTGAAGAAATAAGTTCATCCGCTGCAGATGCTTGCTCTAAACTTAAGTGAGTATTCACATCAAGATAGGAATTCCACTGCTTTCCAGACTCAATACGATCTAAAAAGTACTTTGTCAGCTCTGTACTGGAGACCTCTTTTGCGGCAAGGGCTTTCGCCATTAAAGCGATGGGGGTGTTGTGCCAACTCATTCAATCACCCGCGGAACTAAGAAATAACCATCCTGTTGTGCCGGCGCTGATTGCATGTTTTCAGCGCGATGGTCTGATTCAGTCACCTGATCAACTCTCAAGGGCTGCGCCAAGTCACGCAGGAATAGGATAGGGTGGGCCAAGGGCTCAAGACCTGTTGTATCAACGGCTTGCATCTCTTCGACCAAAGCAAAAATAGCCTGTAATTGAGGCAAAACTGCCTCGGCTTCTGCCTGGTTTAACTCAAGCCTGGAAAGGTGCGCAATGCGCTGGACATCATCAAGTTTCATGGGGCGCTAGAGTATCATTCCTATATATTTTTATTAACACTTACTATTTTCCCACTACATCATGTTTGGTTTTTTCCGCAGCTACTTTTCTAATGACCTAGCCATCGACCTAGGAACCGCAAATACCTTAATTTATATGCGTGATCGGGGTATTGTGCTTGATGAACCCTCGGTTGTGGCAATTCGCACAGAAGGCGGTCCAAGTGGCAAAAAAACCATTTTGGCCGTTGGTAAAGAGGCAAAGGCGATGCTGGGACGTGTTCCTGGAAACATTGAGGCGATTCGCCCCATGAAAGACGGTGTTATTGCCGACTTCACGATCACCGAGCAAATGCTCAAGCAATTTATCAAAATGGTGCACGAGAGCAAGCTGTTAAAGCCAAGCCCACGNATCATTATTTGCGTTCCTTGTGGATCTACCCAAGTTGAGCGTCGTGCCATTCGTGAGTCAGCCTTAGGTGCGGGTGCATCCCAAGTATTTCTGATTGAAGAGCCTATGGCNGCTGCAATTGGTGCTGGCTTGCCAGTATCTGAAGCGGCTGGTTCGATGGTGGTTGATATCGGTGGCGGGACAACTGAAGTTGGCGTGATGTCTTTGGGTGGCATGGTTTACAAAGGCTCTGTTCGCGTTGGTGGCGATAAGTTTGACGAAGCCATTACAAACTACATTCGTCGTAACTTCGGCATGTTAATTGGTGAACAAACTGCAGAGTTAATTAAAAAGACAATCGGCTCAGCATTCCCAGGCGCCGAAGTGCGCGAGATGGAAGTAAAGGGCCGCAATCTTTCTGAAGGTATTCCACGCAGCTTCACAGTCACTAGCAATGAAGTGCTTGAGGCCTTAACCGATCCTTTGAATCAAATCGTGACTGCTGTAAAAGCAGCGCTTGAACAAATTCCTCCTGAGCTTGCCTCTGACATCGCCGAGCGCGGCATGATGTTGACGGGTGGCGGTGCATTGTTGCGTGACCTCGATCGCTTGCTCTTGGAAGAAACTGGATTGCCCATTCATGTAGCAGAAGATCCTCTCACTTGCGTCGCTCGTGGTTGCGGTACAGCACTCGAGCGCATGGACAAGTTGGGCGGAGTGTTCTCGCAAGAGTAATCGACTTACACGTCGACCAGGGCATTGCAACATAGCGCTCCTCCACTTTTCAGACAAGGCGTTCCTGCTTTAGTCAAACTGATTGTCTGTCTATCGATCAGCATCGCATTGATGTTGATCGATTTTCGCTATAAGACTCTCAACCCCATCCGAGATAACGTCAATTGGATCTTGCGTCCACTTGAATATGTCATGCTGATGCCTCGCAATGTATTTGATGCTAGCTCAGAATATTTCACNACACGCGGAACACTTGATAAAGAAAATCAAGCAATGAAAGTGCGCCAAGCAGAACTTTCATTGCTTGCAAACCAATCAGAGTTTCTCTTAATTGAAAATCAAAACCTGCGGCAGTTAATGGATTTGCAGAAGCAAATTCCATTTAAAACGCTTCCCGTTGAAATTCTTTTCAATCCACCCAATCCAATCTCTCAACGCATTGTCATTAACCGTGGCGGCCATGATGGCTTGAAGCTCGGCAACCCGATTGCCAATGACGCCGGCATCCTAGGTCAGGTAGTACGTCTCTACGATCGCTCTGCAGAAGTTTCATTGCTTGAGGATCGTGACTTTGCAGTGCCCGTACAAGTAGCGCGCAACGGACTGCGCGCAGCAGTATTTGGGGCGGGTCGCGGCAACCCCTTAGAACTGCGCTACCTGCCTGTCGCTAGTGATCTAGAAGTGGGCGATGTCTTAATTACGTCCGGCATTGACGGCGTCTATCCACCAGGTTTCGCTGTAGCCGTTATCAGCCGTATTGAACGCAACGCAGACAAGAACTCTTCCAATGTTTTGTGNGTTCCAGTTGCTGCGGTTAACCGCTATCGNCAAGCATTGGCACTACTCTACGACCCACAGTTNGACGCCAAGCCAAGTGTTGTCAATAAATCAAGCTCTGGGGGCGCCGGTGTGATGACTCCAGGTCGCCGCCAAACTCGTGCGCGAGGAATGCAATGATTGACTTCCAAAGCGGCTATATTCTGCGGCCTGCTAATCCGCTCTTTATTTATTTCAGCCTGTTGTGCGCCTTGCTACTCAATCTCTTGCCGATTGGTAACTACGGCTGGGTTCCTGACTGGCTGATTATCTGTATCGTCTTTTGGAATATTCATCAACATCGCTATGTTGGCGTCATGATCGCCTTCACTCTTGGCTTATTAATGGATGTTCACAACTCAGATCTTCTGGGATTGCATGCATTTAGCTACTCGCTAGTAGCCTATCTGGCGATCTCTTGGCATAGNCGCATCATCGCCTTGAGCGTGTTTACTCAAGCNNTGCATCTGCTACCCATTTTTTTACTCGTATCTTTATTTCCTGTTTTAACGCATTGGGTACTAAGCGGCGAACTCTATTGGTGGGCGCTGACGGGCTCAATACAAGCCTTGATTGAAGCCATGCTTTGGCCAATCGCTACTCGTATTTTGCTAGCCCCTCAACGTCGTCCTATTGACGTTGACCATAATCGACCAATCTAAGCGGTTGTATGGTTTCTTTTAAAAAAGCGGATCTCAACTCTTTTCAAGAGCGCATTCATATTGCGACCATCTTTGTTACGGTTTGTTTTCTACTGCTAGTTACTCGATTAGTTTGGCTACAACTGGTGAGTCATGGCAAATATGCCTTGCTGGCTGAAAGTAACCGCATAGCACTTGTACCTGCTCCTGCAAATCGCGGCTTAGTCATTGATCGCAACGGCATTGTGATTGGCAGAAACTATTCAGCGCTGACTTTAGATATCAACGCTGAAGAGGTTAAGGGCAATGTTGATGAACTNATCGATGATTTATCCCAAATTGTTCTCATTTCCCCGAGGGATCGCCGTAATTTCAAGCGCTCCCTAGAGGATTCTCGAAAAATGGGCACTTTTCCGCTGCGCTCAATGCTGACGGAGGCTGAAACAGCCCGATTTATGGCTAATCGCTACCGCTTTCCTGGGGTGGAAATTCGCGCCCGCAGCTTCCGAGAGTACCCCTATAACGAGCTAGCCTCCCATTTAATTGGCTATATCGGGAGGGTTTCGCTAAAAGATAAAGAGCGGATGCAAACGGAGATTGAGGGTGCAAAAGCCGATGATCCTGATGCATTACAAAGCTCATTTCTGCCAGGCATTCAGTACGTAGGAAAAATTGGTTTAGAACAGAAATANGAAACTGTATTGCGCGGCGTTCCTGGATATGATCAAGTAGAAATCACTGCCGGCGGTAAACCTGTTCGCACACTTTCGAGCTCACCCTCCATTCCCGGAAAAAATATTGTTCTATCGGTCGATATTAAATTGCAATACTTGGTGGAAGAGCTCTATGGAAACTTTCGTGGCGCCTTCGTAGCCATTGAGCCTGAGACGGGCGATGTTCTTGCCTTTGTATCAAAACCCAACTTCAACCCAAATGATTTTGTGGAAGGAATAGATGCAGTCACCTGGAAAGAGTTAAATGACTCTCCGCAGAAGCCGCTCTACAACAGACCGCTCAAAGGTATCTACCCCCCAGGATCAACCTACAAGCCTTTCATGGCCCTGGCTGCATTAGAAAATAAAAAGCGCACCCCATCTCAAACTATTTTTGATCCAGGCTTTTTTGATTTTGGTAACCACACATTCCGCGATGATAAAAAAGGTGGGCATGGAACAGTAGATATGCAAAAGTCGATTGTGGAATCTTGCGATACCTACTACTACATGCTAGCCCGCGATATGGGCGTCAACATGATTGCAGAGTTTATGAAGCCACTTGGCTTTGGACAAATTACCGGCATTGATTTACAAGGTGAATCTGCGGGTGTTCTCCCTTCTACCGAATGGAAGAAAAATACCTTCAAAAAACCCGAACAACAAAAATGGTATGAAGGCGAGACGATTTCACTGGGTATTGGTCAAGGCTACAACGCTTTCACCATTCTGCAATTAGCCCATGCCATGGCGAATCTTGCGAACAATGGCATTGTCATGAAGCCACACCTAGTCAAAGCAATTGAAGATCCATTTACGCGTAACCGCACGCTCACCACACCAAAAGAAAGTTATCGCATCGATCTCAAGCCGGAAAATCTTGAGGTCATCAAAAATGCCATGGTGGAAGTCAATCGCACGGGTACTTCTGCAGCAGCATTTAAAGGCGCTGAATTTGTGGCGGGTGGAAAGACCGGTACAGCTCAAGTCTTCAGCTTAAATTCCAAAGATTACAAACATGGAGCCACTGCTGAATTTTTACGTGACCATGCTTTATATATTGCCTTTGCTCCTGCAGATAAGCCACGCATTGTGATTGCGATGGTGGTTGAGAATGCTGGCTTTGGTGCGCAATATGCAGCGCCAATCGCTCGCAAAGCATTGGATTACTACCTTGAAGGTAAATGGCCAAAGGAGGTTCCCGAATGGAAAAGAGCCCCATAAGAAAAATTCGTAAGGCCCTCTATAGTATTTTTTCTGGATTGGACCGCCAGCTAGGCCTTATTCTGCTTGGCTTAGCCGCTGTTGGTTTTTTTACTTTTCTTTCTGCGAGTCAAAATACTCCAGTGCTGATCGAAGATGAATTACGAAACCTCGCACTATCATTTGTAGTGATGTGGTGCGTGTCTCGTATTCCACCAAAGTGGCTTGAGATTGCAGCGGTGTGGATCTATAGTTTTGGAGTTGCACTATTAGTTGCAGTGGCGGTCTTCGGTCTGATTAAAAAAGGTGCGCGACGCTGGCTTAATATCGGCATCGTTATCCAACCATCCGAGATCATGAAAATTGCCATGCCATTAATGCTTGCTTGGTACTTTCAGAAACGTGAGGGCCTGCAAAAATCTTGGGATTATGGAATCGCTGCAATCATCTTAGGCATTCCTGTTGCGCTGATTGCACGACAGCCTGACTTGGGAACGGCTCTTTTGGTTTTTGCAGCTGGAATGTACGTCATCATTTTGGCTGGACTGCCATGGAAGTGGATTTTGCCTTTTGTTGGGCTTGGTGCATTTGGCATTTTGCTCATGATTATTTTTGGCAACACGCTTTGTGCTCATGATGTTGCATGGCCATTCGTACATGATTATCAAAAACATCGCGTTTGTACTTTGTTAGATCCGAGTAGTGATCCACTTGGCAAAGGCTTTCATACCATTCAATCTATGATTGCAATCGGCTCTGGTGGGTTTTTTGGGAAGGGTTGGTTTCAGGGCACACAAGCACACTTGGAATTTATTCCAGAGAAACATACTGATTTTGTATTCGCTGTTTTCTCCGAAGAGTTTGGCTTGCTTGGTAATCTTGTTTTATTGGCCCTCTTCTTTGCGTTGATTAAAAGAGGTTTAGCCATCTCCGCTAGCGCACCTAATTTATTTACCCGCCTACTTGGCGCCTCTGTAACNCTGATTTTCTTTACCTACGCTTTTGTCAATATTGGCATGGTCAGCGGCCTTCTCCCAGTAGTGGGCGTACCACTCCCGTTTATTAGCTATGGAGGNACTGCTTTAGTAACNCTTGGNTTTGGGGCCGGTATATTGATGAGCATTCATCGCCACCGACGCCTAGTGCAAAGCTAACTNCCANAATCTCTGCAAAGAAAATGTAGAGCTAGAAACAAAAAAGCCCGGCATGCCGGGCTTTTTCATCAACAAATAAGAATTACTTCTTACGCTTGTTAACTGAATCTTTAAATGCNTTACCAGCAGAAAACTTAACAGTTTTAGCAGCAGCGATTTTGAGTGGCTCACCAGTTTTTGGATTGCGGCCCATACGTGCAGCACGTTTACCAGATGAATAAGTACCAAAGCCGATCAGTTGTACTGAATCACCTTTAGTAACAGCTTTAATGATGTGCGCAATAGCAGAATTTAATGCAAATTCAGCTTTGGCTTTTGAGATCTCAGCGTCGTCAGCAATCGCTGCGATTAGTTCTGCTTTGTTCAAGTGAAGCTCCTTATAGATATTGATGTCAGCGCCCAGTGCGCTTACGTGATTTTAACCACAAAAAATTATAAAAATAAATGCTTTTTAAAAAACAATTTTTTTATTTTTTATTTATTCATCTAAAACAGTTATGTCAGATACAAAATATTCAGTATCTCCAAAACAAGTTGTTGGTAGTCCAATGTGCTGCTCATACTTTAGAGCTACCTTTTTGCCTAAATTTGCGTTAATTTTTTGCGCCACAGCATCTTCGCGCACCGTAAAGAGGAATTTTTCAGACATTGTTCCGGGCATGGAAACCATTGCCAACTCCCCCTCCCAGGTCTTGCAGACATAGCCACGATTTGAGAACTTCTGAACGTAGCCAGCACGCTCACCACTGCCATAACTCCAACTGAGCATGACCCAGGTATAGACTGCTAGACCTGTAATCCCTATAAATACAAGGCTTAAGAGCCACTTTATAAATTGATTCATTACCTTTTTCCTAAAAAATAAGCCCTCTTTAGTGACCTCATTGCGCTCTCTTGTACTAATGAGTTTAAGTATAGGGGCATATTTAACTTAGAAATAGCTGGGGGCGCCCCTAAGATACAAATTAAAATGAGGCATTAAAGCTGATCGGTAAATCCATGCAAATACGTCACATCATTTTCATCATCTTTGTTGTATCGGCTGTATTTGTCTATTTTCGCGGCAGAGTACGTTTTGGCCTAGTTAGATCTCTGACTGATTACCAGGTCCTTTTAGCCCCTATAAATAGCCTGCTCTACATCTTCTCTAAAGTGAAGGCGGGNGCATTCATCCCTGTATCGCAATTTCCAGAGCTTGCGCCATTGCAGAATAACTGGGAAATCATTCGCNAGGAGGCGCTTTCCCTCAATGAAGATGGCGCAATTGCGGCTGCTACTGGATATAACGATATCGGCTTTAATTCTTTCTTCCGTACAGGCTGGAAGCGCTTTCACCTCTACTGGTATGGCAAGGAAATGCCTTCAGCACAAGCTAGCTGTCCAAAAACAGTAGCGCTCCTCAAATCCATTCCATCCATTAAAGCGGCGATGTTTGCCTCCCTACCCCCTGGAGCGACGCTGGTACGCCATCGCGACCCCTATGCAGGGTCCCTGCGCTATCACATTGGTCTAGCTACGCCCAATGACCCTAAATGCTTTATTGAAGTGGATGGAGAGCGTTATTTCTGGAAAGATGGCGAGCCAGTCATGTTTGATGAAACCTACATTCATCTGGCGGCCAATGAGACTGATCAGCAACGCATCGTCTTGTTTTGCGATATAGAACGCCCGCTTTACACAAAGCCCGCACAACTTCTCAATCGCTGGTTTGGCCGCTACGTGATGAGTGCGACATCCTCACAGAATGTGGCAGGAGAAAAGATAGGGTTTGTAAATGTTCTATTTGGCTACTTTTATCACCTCAGAGCGCAGGCAAAAAAACTCAAAGCCAAGCATCGCTCGGTATATTACGTTGGCAAATGGGTGCTTATTTTGGGTATTTTATGGGCAATTTTCTGGTAAATCCTAGGGGGCCAAGATCTGCGTTATTTGCTCCGGAGTAATGGAGCCCCAAATCTCTAAGCGTTTTTGGCGACTATTTTGACCCGATAAAAACCGAATTTGCTTTTGGGGGATCCTTANTTGCTTAGAAAGCCATGCTACTAGCATTTCATTGGCCTTATTTTCCATAGCTGGCGCTTGTAGAGAAATCTTCAGGCTGCCATCATGCAAGCCAACGACCTTGCTCACNTTGGCGCCAGGCTGGCAATGNATATTAAGGACAATTCCGGTGGGTGTTTCTTTTAACCAAATGGGCGTCATCAAAGTACTTTAAACTCAAACCATGATTATGAAGAACTCCAGCGCCTTAGACCACCTATTTGCCAATAATCGTGCATGGGCGGAAGAAATGGTTGCCAAGGATGCAGATTTCTTTAAACGGCTTGTTAATCAACAGGCCCCGGAATATCTCTGGATTGGCTGTGCTGATAGTCGCGTCCCAGCAAATGAAATCGTTGATCTTTTACCTGGCGAGCTATTTGTTCATCGCAACGTCGCAAACGTCGTTGTTCACACCGACCTCAACTGTCTATCAGTCATCCAATTCGCCATTGACTTGCTCAAAGTCAANCATATATTAGTTGTCGGTCATTATGGTTGCGCTGGCGTTCATGCTGCGCTAAGCGATCGACGCATTGGACTAGCTGATAATTGGTTNCGTCACGTAAAGGATGTCCACCAAAAACATGAGCGTTATTTAGGAGAGGTNCTGCCGACGCCCAAGCGCCAAGATCGTCTTTGTGAGCTCAATGTGATCGAGCAAGTGGTCAACGTATGTGAAACCACCATTGTTCAAGATGCCTGGGCTCGTGGCCAAGATCTTACCGTGCATGGCTGGGCTTATCGCTTAGATACTGGGCTTGTTAAGGATCTTGGTATGTCAAGTAGTTCCATAGAGGAAATGGGAACTCGTTACAAAAAAACATTAACACGCTACGACGCTGAATAACATTACGCTTGCTTAAATCTTTTTCCAATAAAGCCATAGTGGCTTTATTAAAACTCCTCTCAATTCTTCCTTATGCATTATTGGTTGCCATTGGCTCTGGCCTGGGCTTTATTGCCGCCAGAATTCCGAGTGAGCGCAATCATGTGGTCACAACAAATTTAAAATTATGCTTTCCTGAGTTATCTGATGCGGCCATTGACCAACTCAGAAAAAAGCACTGGCGCCTGCTCGGTAGAAGCTTGGTAGAAAAAAGTATCATCTGGCATGGTAGCGAAGAGCAATTAAGTAGCATGATCGAAGTGCGATCAGAGGTAGACCTCTCCGATAGAAAGCCTCGCATCTTGGTGAATATGCACTTCGTTGGCATCGAAGGCAGCATTATTTTGAGCGCCCTAGCGAAGCGAAATCACTGGCCCCGTACCTCAGGATTTTTTCAAAGGATGAAGAGTCCTTTTTTCAATCAAAAAATTATTGACTGGCGCAACCGTTTTGGCGGTAACTCCATAGATCGTCAAGGTAATTCCATCGCATTAATTCGAGAGATTCGCAAAGGCAGCTTCATCATCATTGCGCCAGACATTGACTTGGGGCTAAAGGACTCTGTTTTCACGCCATTCTTTGACATCCAAACCAATACCATTACTGCCGTCTCTAGGCTTGCAAGCATTGCTAAAGCAGAAGTTTGTATGATGACTACAACACTCAAACCAGACGAGAGTGGCTACCTTTGCTCAATTAGTAAACCCCTCGTTGATTTTCCTAGCGAAAACCCTGAAGAAGATACTGCGCGCCTGAACCAAATCTTCGAAAAAGAAATTCGCCTAAGGCCAGCTGAATATTATTGGGTTCATAAGCGCTTCAAAAATCGCCCCAATAATGAGGCAAGTCCTTACTAAGCCTTCATTAAAAACATCTTTTGTCCTATCATTAAGAGATGAGCGAACGTATTGGGCTATTTGCCGACCTTCACAGTAATTTAGAGGCTTATGAAGCCTGCATGGAAAGAGCCCAAGAGCTCGGCGTTACACGCATGGCTTTCTTGGGCGACCTGGTGGGATATAACGCCGATCCAATTGCTTTGGTTGATCGCATTGCTGAACTGGTTCAGTCTGGTAAAGCCATTGCAGTNGTTGGCAATCATGATGAGGCAGTCTTTAAAGATTACAGCCAAAGAATGAATGCCAGCGCCAATGCAGCCATTGAGTGGACCAAGTCGCAACTAAACCCAGCGCATGTGCAATTTTTAAAAGAGCTACCGCTAATCGTCAACGAAGAAGAGATTTGCTTTGTACATGCATCAGCTCATAAGCCTTCGGAGTGGAATTACATTACCGACAGCATGAGCGCCTGGCAATGCGTCCAAAGTTCAGGTAAGTCATACACTTTTGTAGGGCATGCGCACGAGCAGGCTCTTTTTTATCAAAGCGCTGTTGGCAAACTCATTCGTTTTGCTCCACATCCTGGAGATGAAGTGCCCGTTATGAGCCATCGCCAGTGGGTTGGTGTCGTTGGATCGCTTGGCCAACCAAGAGATGGCAATCCCGAGGCCTGCTTTGCAGTATTTGAACCTGAAATTTCTGCATTAACTTTTCACCGNGTTCCATATGATCACTTTAAAGCTGCAGATAAAGTGCGGCGCGCCGGCCTGCCAGAAGACCTAGCAAATCGCTTGATTACTGGTAAGTAATTTATCTATGCCCATCAAACCTGATATTGAAGCGGTAGATGACATATTTCAGGAGGGTAAAGTCGTTGATGGTTTTGTTCTTGGAAAAGAACTGCATCGCGGCGGAATGGCCAGTCTATTTTCGGCCACCAAAGAGGGNATTGANCTTCCCATCCTCTTAAAAATTCCACGGGTTGGCAAAGATCAACCTGTCGAGAGTTTAATTGGCTTTGAAACTGAGCTCACGATCCTGCGCTCCCTTAAAAGTCCATATGTACCGAAGTATCTAGGCTCGGGAAATATGGCAACACGCCCCTATATTGCAATGGAACAAGTGGCAGGACGTCCGCTAGAAGAGCTCATTAAAGAAGGCAAACAATTTAGCATCGATGAAGTCATTCGCATTGGCGCCGATCTTGCACAAGCGGTTCAGTCTTTGCACTCACAGGATGCAATACATCTCGACATCAAACCAGACAATGTGCTGATTGANGATGAAGGCAAACTAACGCTCATAGACTTTGGCCTCTCACACCACTCGCGCTTTCCGGATTTACTTGCCGAAGAAATGCGCAAAGGTATTGGCTCTGCTCCATACATTTCACCAGAACAAGTAGCTGGCGTTCGATCAGATTCACGCAGTGACATCTTTTCCATCGGCGTGATCATGTATGAGTTGTTGACGGGTGAACTTCCATTTGGCAACCCACAGTCAATGAATGGCTTACGAAAAAGAATGTGGGCCAAACCATTTCCCCTCAGGGCTATCAGGAAAGAAATTCCGCGCTGGCTTCAAGAGGTGGTGTTGCGCTGCTTAGAAGCAAGGGCAGATGATCGCTATCAAAGCGCCACCCGTTTACGCCAAGTTCTACGTGATCCAGAAAGCGTTAAGCTAACAGAGCGATCTGAGCGCTTGGAGCCCCCTAGTTTTTGGGAAAGCCTTAAGCGTTGGTTAAAAGCNGCAGGCTACGAACCATCCCCAAGCCCACTACCGAGTAGGGGNAATCAAGATGCTCCACTAATGATTGCCGCAATTGATACACGCCAATCAGATGAAGAGCTGCGTGAGCGCATGCAAACAACTGCAAAAAATCTACTGCAGGCTTACCCAGAAAGTCGTTTGATTTGCCTTAGCACCATTGCCAGCACGCCCACATTTGAAGGCAATCAAGAAAGCGAAACCGCTAGCGGTATTGTGCGCGGTCATTTAGTTCAGCTGATGGAGTGGGCAAAACCACTCAAGCTGCCGCCAGAACGCATCTCATATCACGTACTAGAAGCGCTTGATCCCGCAACCCGAATTGTTGAGTTTGCAAAAGACAATGATGCGTCGCTCATTTTGATTGGCGCATCTCATAAATTACCAAACAAAGTAACGCCCTGGAGAACTTCAATGACCAAGATCGTTGAAGAAGCTCCTTGCAGCGTTCACATTGTTAGANCCTAAACTTTCAGNCCCAGTAATCTTGCGGCATTNCCCCCCAAGATAGCTATGCGCTGAGAATTCGTCAGCCCAGGCGTACTCATGACATGCTCTACTGGATACTCTTCCCAAGGAATGGGGTGGTCTGTACCAATTACCACCTGACTTGCACCNACCTGTGCAACCAAATGACGTAATGCCTCGGGCGTAAAAACCAAAGAATCGAAATAAAGCTGATTTAAATACTCTGTTGGTTTTTTCTTGAGCACAATATCTGGATTGCAGTTTTGTGGCGAAACAAAACAGCTGTGATCCATTCTTGGAGCGTATGAACCCAAGAANCCACCGCCGTGAGCTGCCAAGACTTTTAATTGCGGATACTTATCTAAGACGCCTTCGTAAATTAAATGCTGAAGCGCAATGGTGGTATCCAAAGGATTGCCAATGACATTCGACATCCATCCATTACCTTTAAAGCGCTGAGCCAATTGCGGAGTGCTTTGCGGATGAATGAAGAGGGTCACGTTAAGCTCTTGAGCTTTAGCAAGTACTGGATGGAATTTAGGATTCGCAAAATCTTCCCCCAATACACTTCCACCGATTGCCGCCCCGCATAAGCCTTGCTTTTTCACTGCATCCTCAAGCTGCTGAACCGCTAAATCAGGGTATTGCATGCTGAGAGAAGCAAAGGCNGCAAATTTATCAGGGCGTTGGGCGCAAAGCTCAGCTAAATTTAAGTTATTGATACGGCAAATTTCTGCTGAAGTGTCCCTATCTTGGCGATACCAAAAAGGATTAACACTCAACACTTGCATATCAATGCCTTGGGCATCCATTGCTTTAATGCGCTCATTAATTTTGATGAAATGCTCAGGCACACCCTTAGTTGGAGGAGGCACAGACTTCGCTTCATCCCCCATCAAATTAATGGAATCCTGAAACATGCANTGCGCATGAACATCGATCGTCTTTACCCTTTTNCCGTTAATAAACACTGGGGTGACACGCTTAGGCCCACCATTCTGAACTTCTGCTGCGTGTAATAAACCACAGCCGCAAAATGTCAGACCTCCCAATGTTTTGGCGGAAGTTTTTAAGAAAGATCTACGGCTATTCATATAAAAGTCCCTTCTTTAGGATTTTCTTAAACCAAGCATTTCACGTGNTTCATTTGATGAAGCCAATTCACCACCCATATCATTAATGATTCGCTTGGCTCTGGACACCAGTTGGGCATTGGATTCACATAACACCCCTTTTTCCAAGTAAATATTGTCTTCCATGCCAACGCGCACATGTCCGCCATACAACCAAGATTGGGCGACGATAGGGAACTCTGCGCGACTAATGCCAAATGCAGCCCACTTGGCGCCTAGCGGCAACTGATCACGCATATACAAGAGCGTTGCTGGATCCGTATTCAGTCCGTANTTAACNCCCATCACAAAGGTGTAAAGACCGGGACCTTCTAATGTGCCATCCTTAATTAAGTCTTTTGCTAGATTTAAATCACCCGTATCAAAGATTTCAAGCTCTGGCATGACGCCTGCGTCACGAATCACCTTAGCCATCTTGCGCACGTTAGTTGGNGTGTTCATGACAACATCAGCACCAGAATTCATCGTATTTAAATCTAATGAGCAAATATCAGGCCGAAGTTGTGCAATATGCTCAACGCGCTTCATTGGATTGCATAGAGTGGTACCAGGTGCGAATACCTTAGGGTCGCCCTCCGTTGGGACATACCTACCGCCAGGACCAGTGGTAAGGTTAATGATTAATTCTTTATTCTGTGCCTTGATTAGACTGATGACTTCTGCATAATGATCAATCTCCATCGAAGGTTTGCCTGTTTCAGGATGGCGGACGTGGATATGCACTACAGCAGCACCTGCTTCGGCAGCACCAAGACAGGCATCTGCAATTTGCTTTGGCGTAATNGGAAGATAAGGCGTCATCTCTGGTTTTGTTAAATTACCAGTTACGGCACAGGTTAGGATTGTCTTACTCATGGCTTTTCCTTTGAAGTTATTTTGATTGGTTTTTTAATAATGGTTACTAAAACGCTTACGGCCCCAGACAACAAAACAGCCACTCGCTTGCTGAATGTTGCAGAGACATTGTTTTCTGAACATGGCTACGCCATGACAACAGTGCGCGATATATCGGCTAAGTCCAAAGTGAATCAAGCGCTGATCAACTATCACTTTAAAAATAAGCGCGGCCTGTTTAATGCTGTCTTTGAGCGCCGCGCTTCCGTATTGCTTCAAGAGCGCGTCGATCTTTTGAATGCGGCAAAAATCAAAGCAAAAAAGAAGCCTATTCCGCTCAAAGAATTGATTTATGCATTTGTCTACCCGCCACTGAGAATGGCGAGCGAAGATAAGGGTGGTCAAAGTTTTGTCAAACTCCAAGCTAGACTTCACAATGAACCTAAGGAAATTGAAAGCGCTCTAAGAGCGAAGTTATATGACAAGGTCAGCCTATTATTTGTGGATGAATTAAANCGCACCCTTCCAAAACTCAGTGAATCCTCAATCTGTTGGCGTCTCATTTTTATCATGGGTCTTTACTTGTATGTTGCCTCAAACACTGGCCGACTAGAAGTAATCTCCAAAGGAAAGGCCAAGGGTGGCAACTTGAAGCAAGCCCTTCCAGAAATCCTCAATTTCTGTGAGCAAGGTTTTTTGTCCGCTCCTACTCAACCTTAGCACCCGTATCTTTGACAATTTGAGCCCAGCGCTTCAACTCTTCACCAATATACTCGCTAGTTTGTTTGGTCGAACCTCCTACAACTAGCAAGCCTGTTTGATCGAACTTTTCCTTCATTTCTGGATTAGATAAAACCTGATTAATCGCTAGGTTCATCTGTTGAACAATTGCGGCTGGTGTTTTTGCTGGAGCAAATACTGCTGACCAGGTGTAATCCTTAATTTGTGGGTAGCCCTGCTCTGCTAATGTAGGCACATCAGGCAAACTCGCTAAGCGCTTCTCACTTGAAACACCGAGAATCCGCACCTTGCCTTGTTTAGCAAATTGATAAACGCCAGCAACTGCAGTGCAGCCAATGGGCACCTCTCCACTCACTACCGCTAGAGACGCCGGACCAGCACCCTTGTATGGAATATGCGTTACATTGCTCTTCCAAATGGCGCGGAATAAATTTTCACAGGTCAGATGGGGGGTTGTTCCAGTACCCGGGCTTGAATAGGAAAGATTTTCTTTGAAGGCCAACTCTTTTAATTCGGCAATAGATTTTACGGGCACCTTTTCACCTACAGAGATGACATTTGCCTGTGTGGTTGCCACTACTACTGGGATGAAACTCTTCTCGGGACTGTATCCTGCTGCCGGGCCATATAAAGAGGGGTTCACAGCAAAGGCTGCAGACGTCACTAAAAATGTATAGCCATCAGGTGCAGCATTAGCAACATATTGNGCGCCGATATTGCCACCGGCACCCGCTTTGTTCTCAACAATCACTGACTGCTTGAAAATTTCTCCGAGCTGNACCGATAAGATGCGCGCCGTAATATCAACCGGNCCGCCTGGAGGAAAGGCAACNACCAAACGAATCGGCTTATCTGGATACTGCTGGGCAGCGGCAGGCTGCACCATTACTGCTAATACCGCCAAACCCAATCCAATCTTGATACTTTTTTTAAATACTTTTTTTATATTTTTATTCAACTTCAACATATTGTCTCCCCCACGATTGTTGGGAATAAATCTTTTTATTTAATTGCTAGCGGATTGGTTGGCGAACCAACGGCACCGGTAATTGGAATTGCTGGAGCTACAAACATAAATTCATAAATACCATCTTTAGCGCAGTCATCGGCAAGATCTTTAACGTAAAAAATCTCACCCATGGTCATCCCCATAATTGGGATGGTAATCCAATGCCAGGGTTGATTAATCCCGGCCTCAGATTCATTTGGGCGAACTTCACACCCCCATGTATCACTGGCTAGGGCTGCTAACTCAGTCCGCTGTATCCACTCAAGAGTTTCAAATGCAAAACCAGGCGCATCTCCTCCCGGGTAACCATCCCAGCTACCGGCTTTAATTTTTTCTTCCATTTGACCGGTGCGAACAATGATGTAATCACCGCGTTTAATTTCAATGCCTTGTTTTTTGGCAGTGTCATCTAAATCTTTGCAAGTAATGCCATAGCCCTCTGGCAAAGTTTCGAGGCCTTTGGCTCTTGCTACGTCTAGCAAAATNCCGCGGCCAACCATCTTAGCCTTGGTCTTCTCGATGCCACACTTAGCTGCACCAGCAGAAGATACTTCACGACAGTCATAGCCGTTATACATATAGTTCTCATAGAAGACATGCCCCAAGCCGTCCCATTGTGTGCCGCATTGCAAGGGCATCACCACCATATCGTCTGCAGCCCTAATGCCACGCTTATCTAAGACGCCAGCATAGGCATCGGTTCCAGTACGCAGCATTGTATGAACAGGATTAATACGGCCCATCGAGGGATATTTTGTTTTTGCTCCCTGAGGACCACTGCTGTCAAAGTTCAGCGCCAAGGAAATGACTTTGCCTTTTTTAACCAACTGAGCTGCGGCGATGATGTCTTCTGGCTGCGTAAAGTTCAAGGTGCCAATCTCATCTTCCGCACCCCATTTGCCCCAATTTTTATATTTTTCTGCTGCTGCACTCAAATCTGCTCGGGTAATTTTTTTCATCATTGGCTCAATTTTTGATTTTTAAGGAAAAGCTTATTTTTAAACAGTTGTTTAAATTATCAGTTAAAAAAATTCCTGTCAAGGAATCCTTATTGTGCATAGCAAAAGATTTAGTCTGGGAAGCGTGGCAAATGGATGCCACCCTCAACTGGGGCGGGATGCCGAGCAGTATTCATCTCCATCGCCAAAAAGGTGTAGTAACCCGCTATTCCAGCAAGATCAACTGCGCCTTTCTTGCCAAAGCGTTTCTCCACCTTGGCAAATGTGACATCTGAGACGCGCTTATTGCGCTGAAGCTCTATCGTGAAATCATAAATAAGCGTTTCGTCCTCGCTCATGCCTTCGGGACGACGACCATCCTGCAACGCAGTACCTACCTCTGTTTTTAGGCCGGCCTTGATGGCAATCGGATAATGAATACTCCACTCATAGTCTTGGCTCCACTCGCGCGCAGTAATCAGAATCGCAAACTCACTGAGCATGTTCGGAATGGAAGATTTGTATCTCAAATAATCGCCCATTGCCCTAGCGTTATTCATGAGCTCGGGGCTATACATCAGCATTGCAAAAGGGCCCCATGGTGCACGCTTACGAGCAAGCTCAAATTCTTGAGCGGCTTTTACCTGGTCTGGCGTGTATTGCTCAATCGGTATTGTCGGTAGTCGCGTTTGAGCAGGGACCGCTTGGCTGCCAGTCAATATCAAAACAAAAATGGTAGTCAGCCAAGCTTTTTTCATCATGCCCAATTCTCTTTCGGAAATTAACGCATCTTTTCAGTTTTTTGATCAAGGATGATTTCTGGCTCTTGAGCCTCAATCCAACTATCACGATTCAGAACTGCTGTCATTTGGGCTTGATTAAGCTCGCCCGTCCACTTGCCCACCACAATCGTAGCAACGCCATTGCCAACTAAGTTGGTTAAAGCCCGCGCTTCAGACATGAAGCGATCAATGCCCAAAATAATTGCAAGGCCAGCTACAGGCACATTACCTACGGCAGAGAGGGTGGCGGCAAGAACAATAAAGCCGCTACCAGTAACGCCAGCAGCCCCTTTAGAAGTCAAGAGCAAGACCAGCAAGAGAGTGACTTGCTGAAGGAGTGTCATNGGGGTATCTGTCGCCTGAGCAATGAATACCGCTGCCATGGTGAGGTAAATTGAGGTGCCATCTAAATTAAANGAATAGCCCGTTGGAATCACTAAACCTACGCAAGTTTTTTTAACACCAAGAACCTCCATCTTCTCCATCATGCGAGGAAGAACAGATTCGGAAGAAGATGTTCCCAAAACAATTAAGAGCTCTTCTTTGATATAACGAACGAATTTGAAAATATTGAAGCCAGTCACCCACGCAATGATGCCTAAGACAACAAAAACGAATAACAGGCATGTTAGATAAAAGCTGCCCATCAATTTTCCAAGTGAAAAGAGTGAGCCAATGCCATATTTACCGATGGTGAAAGACATTGCTCCAAATGCGCCAATAGGTGCAAATTTCATTACAACGCCGATGATGTCAAAGAGAACGTGTGAGGTCTTCTCAATTAAATCAAACACCATGGTTCCGCGACCACCAAATTTATGCAAAGCAAAGCCGAACAACACGGCAATAAAGAGCACCTGCAATATCTCGCCTTTTGCAAATGCATCAACCATCGTGTTGGGAATAATATTTAGAAGAAAGTCGGTAGTGGTACCTATTTTTCCTGGGCCCGTATAAGCAGCGATACCTTTGGTATCCAAGCTAGAAGGGTCGATATTCATGCCTACCCCAGGCTGCAAAACGTTCACCACCACTAAGCCAACAATGAGCGCAATTGTGCTCACAACCTCAAAATACAAGAGGGCCAAGCCGCCTGTTTTGCCAACCTTTTTCATGTCCTCCATGCCTGCAATGCCCAGAACAACGGTACAAAAAATAATGGGGGCAATCATCATCTTGATGCCCTTAATAAAGGCATCCCCAAAGGGCTTCATATTTACACCTAGGTCAGGGTAAAAATTTCCGAGCAAAACACCCAGCACAACAGCCACAAGTACTTGAAAATAAAGGATTTTATAGATTGGTGGTTTTTTTAGATTAGTTGTCAATTTCAATTCCTTTATGAATATGGCCTTAAAGTGCCTACCGGTGAAGTTCGCCCATTATCTCTCCACTTCCCNNTGCCGTCACTGATCGATAATAGACNCATGGAAAAAGTGCGCGTTTCAAAATTACTCTCCGAGCTTGGGCTTTGCTCGCGTCGTGAAGCTGACGCCTATATTGAACAGGGTTTGGTCACAGTTGATGGGGAGGTTGTCAATGAACTTGGTGTGCGCGCCCTACGCAGCCAGAAAATCGAGCTGCAATCCGGTGCTAAAGTTCAGCAAGCGTCACGCGTAACCGTCATTCTAAATAAACCAGTAGGATTTATTTCTCATTTTGACGATGAAAAGGAGTATCAACCGGCCGCTTCTTTAATTACCCCAGAAAACTATTTCGCNAGTCCGCTTGATCGGGGGCGCAATCCNCGNTTTAATACNCGTGGTCTTGCACCTGCTGGACGTCTAGACATTGACTCAACTGGCATGCTTGTTTTGACTCAAGATGGACGCATTGCGAAACTGCTCATCGGCGAGAACAGTCCGATTGAAAAAGAGTATTTGGTGCGCGTAGAGGGNGCACTCTCTTTTGAAGATCTAGATAGACTCAAGCATGGCCTTGAGCTTGANGGCGTCGCTCTCAAGCCGGCACAGGTAAGCTGGCAAAACGAAGATCAATTACGCTTTGTATTGCGAGAGGGGCGCAACCGTCAAATCCGCCGCATGTGTGAAATGGTTGGCCTNAAAGTCTTGGGGCTAAAACGCGTGCGCATGGGNAGAATTTCTTTAGGCCCCCTTTCTCCCGGCCAATGGCGATTTGTCAGGCCTGAAGAGCAATTCTGAGTACTGTCTACACGCTTATAATTCTGTCCATACTTAGATAAGCGCAGAATTACCATCGATACCATTTCATCCAGCACGCCAGGCGCGGAAGTTCTCCGTCGCCGTAGTTTCGCCATCATTTCTCACCCAGATGCTGGCAAGACCACTCTCACTGAAAAATTACTTCTATACGCAGGAGCGATTCAAATCGCAGGTAGCGTTAAGGCTCGCAAGGCTACTCGTCATGCAACATCTGACTGGATGGAAATTGAAAAACAGCGCGGGATTTCAGTAGCAAGCTCGGTGATGCAGATGGAGTATCGCGACTGCATTATTAACCTGCTTGACACTCCTGGCCACCAAGATTTCTCTGAAGACACTTACCGGGTTTTAACGGCCGTTGATTCAGCTCTGATGGTGATTGATGCAGCAAACGGCGTAGAGTCTCAAACACTAAGATTGCTGGAAGTGTGTCGCGCCCGCAATACACCTATTGTTACTTTCATCAACAAAATGGATCGCGAAGTAAAGCCNCCCATGGANCTGATGGATGAAATCGAAACAGCNCTGGGGATCGAAGTTGTCCCATTTACCTGGCCTGTAGGCATGGGCAAATCTTTTGCTGGCGTCATTGATATTGCAAACTCACAGATGCGCATGTTCAAAGCTGGCGAGGATCGCGTTACCGAGGATTCACATGCGATTGTGGATGTGAATGATCCTGCATTAAAGGAGCGCCTTGGCTCAGACCTTGAAGTTGCGCTTACTGAGGTCGACCTCATTAAAAACGCCATGCCTGCATTTGATCGCGAAGCGTTCTTGGCAGGACGTCAGTCGCCCGTCTTCTTCGGTTCAGCTATTAATAACTTTGGTGTGCGAGAAATTCTCAACACTTTGGTGGAATTAGCCCCATCACCAGGCTCACGCAAAGCGCTACAAAGGGAAGTGAGTCCTGGCGAAGATAAATTCTCAGCAGTTGTATTCAAGATTCAGGCAAACATGGATCCCGCACATCGCGATCGCGTTGCTTTCTTGCGCATTTGTTCAGGACATTTCAAGCGCGGTATGAAACTCAAGATTTGTCGCAATAACAAAGAAGTGCGCACCAATAATGCACTGTCATTCTTGTCACAGCGCCGCGATATTTTGGACGAGGCCTTCCCTGGTGACATCATTGGCTTACCAAATCATGGCCTCCTCAGATTAGGCGACACCCTGACTGAAGGTGAGCAATTGCAATTTACAGGCCTGCCTTTCTTTGCCCCTGAAATCTTCCGAATGGTTGAGTCAGCAGACCCTTTGCGCTCTAAACAACTTCGCACCGGACTCATGCAACTCGGCGAAGAGGGCGCAATTCAGGTCTTTCGCCCAATGACAGGGGGCACAATGCTGCTGGGTGCCTTTGGTCAACTTCAGTTTGAGGTAGTGAGTCATCGCCTGCAAACAGAATATGGCGCAGAAGTGCGCCTCTTACCTTCGCGTTATAACTTAGCGCGCTGGGTGAGCTCTGACGATCCTGTTGCGCTGAAGAAGTTCATACAAGAAAATATTCATCGCATGGCAGAGGATGTTGTGGGGGCATCAGTATTTTTAGCCACACACAAATCTGAACTAGATGTTGCACAACAGCGTTGGGAATCTATTCAGTTCCATGCACTCAGAGAGCATGCAGGACTCATCTACCAATCAGATTTAACGGGCTAGCTTGCAATCAAATACGGCGATCAGTTGACTGTCGCTATTTCTAAACGACGCTACTTTTCCATACTGCTCGCAATAAGCACTCGCTTTTTTAGTCAGCTCAGAAATTGACTCACCGCTACTATTGAGAAAAGTAACGTGGTTTGCATCTGATGCATCGGTATAGACCGCTGCACACGCCATCAAACCAAAGCTAAACAACAATATAGATAAATACTTCTTCATACTCATGCCTTCGGGTGCTGATATCTCTTATTTTCGCGATATGCGCTCTACCAATTTGACGGTAATTTTGCTGGCGATTGGCCTATAAACCAAAATACAAACAATCGCTACAGGATAGGCGACAGTCCAAACCTCAAGCCACACCCAGAAAAAATTTTCAGGAGTGCCTATGCGCACAAACGTAGTAGCCAAGGTAATGCTTGCAGACATCAAGCAGCCCATCACTAAAGAGAAAATAAGGTTTGAAATGGTAATCATGATCTAAACATAACATAGCATCTGGGCTCTTTAGCTGTTATTCTGAAATGTGATCACTATTTCGCGCCCTAGATAGGGAGATTTGCGGGGACACCTCAAATCTATCATCCAATACTCTAGGAAATTAATATGGCTGTCGGCCAAAATCAAAGAAACAGAAAAAACGATTCAATGCTCACCAAAACAGGAAAAGCAAGATTGGGTCCTCTGAATACGGCTCAACTAAGCACGCTACTTGAAAAAAGCACTAAGCCAAAAGAAAAAGCCAAAATTCAACGGGCTCTCAATAAGCAAAACGCACCAGCAGTTGCAGCAGCATAACTAAAAACCCCGCTCAATCAANGTAGCGGGGTTTTTACATGNNCTTATTTTTGCCAAGGAAGTACTGGCAATACAGGCTTCAANCCTGCTTTCTGAATAGTCGGCACTGCCTTGGGTGACGCCAAGAAAGCGATCAAATCCCTAGAAGCATCCACGTTACCGACATTGCTGGTAATGCCGGCAGAGAACAATACGGTCTGCTGTACCTCTGAAGGAATTTCGCCGATAAAGTCGATGCCAGGGATCGGAATGAGCTCGCTTACTTGCTGAAAGCCCAGCTCAGCATCACCTCTAGCAACTACTGTCCCTACTCGTTCGCTATAGATTTTCTTGGCAGTTTTACTCATTTGCTCAGCTATCCCCATCTTAGGGAAAAGCTCTGTGGATAAATAGGTGCCGCTTGCGCTGGCTGAATAGGCTACTGACTTGGCATTGAGCAATGCTTGCCTTAAGGCGGGAACAGTACTGATATCGGGCTTTGGGGCTCCAGCCTTCACCGCCACCCCAATCACTGAGGCAACCAAGTCCACTCTCGTTCCGGGCTGAACTGCCCCACTTTTAATAAAGCTATCCAAAGCTGGAGATGCCAAAATGAGTACATCGAACTTTTCATCTCTAGCCAATCTGGACGGAATGGAGTCGGGTGCAGTTCCCATGGATGAGCCGTAAGAGATGATGACCTTATTGGGGGATTGCTTTTCATACTCGGGCACTAGAGCCTTTAATGCCTCAGCAAAGGCCCCTGAAGTAATGACCTGAATGTTGGCGGCAACGGCGGATGCAGATAAGAAAAGGGTCGCCAATACCCCAATGAATAACCCCGTCATTTTTTTGTTCATCAATGTCTCCCGCCTGTGATTGATCTGATTGTATTAATAGTAGAGAATAATCAAAATGATTATCTACCGAAACAACGCAAAGATTACTGCCGCACAAGCCATAGATCTTTATGTCCGCTCGACTCTGGGTGAGCGACGNCCCATCGACAAGGTGACTACTTTTGCGGACATGCTGGCCAATGCCAATCTCATCATTACTGCATGGGACCAGGAAAAATTGGTTGGCATCGCCCGAACCTTAACGGATTTTTCATATGTAGCCTATCTGGCAGACTTGGCGGTTGATGAGCAATATCAAAAAAGGGGGATTGGGAAACAACTCATTGAAGAAACCAAATCTCACCTTAATTCAGAATGCATGATTGTTCTCTTGGCTGCACCCAAAGCAAATGACTACTACCAAAAGATTGGTTTTGAACATAATCCACGCGCCTGGACTCTGAAGAAATAATCTTTAAAGTATCATTTCCATATGAATACAACGCGCTTCTGCCTGGTGCGTCATGGCGAAACGGATTGGAATGTAGCCCGACGCTTACAAGGGCATACCGATATTGCGCTCAACGCGCGCGGGCATGCACAAGCTATGCAGCTAGCGCTAGCCCTTAAGAAATCAAATCTACAATTTGATGTTCTCTATACCAGTGATTTGCAACGTGCAGCTGATACTGCGAATGCAATTGTGGAGTGCTTTAACCTGCCCGCCATTGCTAATGGTGAATTACGTGAACGTCACCTTGGCACTCTTCAAGGGCTGACCATAGACGAGGCACCTCTTGCTGAACCCGAACTTTGGCGAGCCCACATAGCACGCGAGCTAGATCATGAAATGTCTGGCGGGGAAAGTATTCATCAGTTTTCTCGGCGCATTCGAAATGCGCTTGAAGCGCTACGTCAGAAACATCTGGGCAAAACGATTCTGCTAGTGAGTCATGGTGGAGCGCTAGACATGATGTACCGAATTGCCACCGATCAAGCCTTGGATGCCGAGCGTATTGCAGCAGTACCCAACGCTTCGTTAAATTGGATTTCTCATGACGGGCAGTCCTGGAAGCTCGATCGCTGGGCCGATACCAGTCATCTAGATAGCATTGCCCTTGATAACTTAGATCTTTGAAGCTAAGTGTCAAATCCAGGCTTTTAGCCTATTATTCGTCCATGAGAACCGTTCTGTTTGCACTCCTTCTTGCGCTAGCAGCTCCATCTTTTGCGATGGATAACCTGCCGGATGATGGACTACCAGACCATATTGTTGGGGATATTGGCGCAGCGGTATACACCTCAAATCTTCATATTGGCACTGAGGGAACGCAATCTCTCGCTTTGCCTTATGCCTTTTTTGACTACAAACGTTTTTTCGCCCGCATAGATGAGATTGGAATCAAAACCTTCAAGATGGGCTATGGATATTTTGAGCTCACTGGGAAGATCAATCTAGATACGTACAAAGTAAAGTCGCCATTCAATGGCAACTCCATTAATCGAAGTGACCCAATTCCGCTCGGTGTGGGTACTTATCAAGAAACACCCATTGGCGCTGTTTTCGCCAATGCATATCATGACTTTGGCAAATCTAAAGGGGCGCTATATGAGCTGCTCTATTTTGCTGAAGTAGAAACATTGCAGAAAATTGTGGTGTACCCACAAGTGGGGATTGAAAGACAATCTAGCCAATATGCAAACTACTACTATGGTATTAGCTCCGGAGAATCAAACCTCACCGGTTATGCTGCATACGTAGCGCCTGCTACCACTAATCTCATGGCTGGCCTGATGGTTGAGATTCCGGTTGTGGATAACTGGTACGTAAACGTCTATGGCAAACGTAAATGGATGGGTGGCGGTATTAACAATAGCCCCGTCATGAATCGCTCTTTCCAAGACAATATCTTTATGGCTCTCGCCTACCGCTTTAAGTAAGGTCTACTGAATACCGACACAACCATTCGGGGCTTGCTTGCCAGCGAAACGGTCCTCTACCCAAGGTGCAAATAAGGGTTCTGCAACTGGTGGAGTCGTGTAATGTGTCTGCTCTCCTTGCAGCTGAGTACGTGCAACATTGGCGCCTAACTTACACATCTGCTCTTGATAGAGCTTGCCCATGAATGGCGGCACTGCTGTATCTTTTGTGCCCCAATAGATCGTTACCGGAGCCACTGGTTTTACTTTCTTAACACCACTCTCGTAAATGGCTTTTGCCCATGCAAGTGAATTCTTCGGCGGTGAGTTCATCAATGACTTATAGGTGCTGCCAAAGTTGTAAGTAATTGCGTCAACTGCAGTGTGAACGCATTTGCCCGTATAAATTTGATTGATAGCCTTGGCGCCCTCTGGAGTAAATACATCTTCTAACTGAAGATTTGAAAATCCATTTGGTAGCGCCCAAAAAGTCATAGATAGGTGAGCAAAACCCATGACATCGCCAGAAAATGCTTGGATTAGTCCTCCGAGGTACTTGTCGGCAGATGCTTGATCTTGTGGAGGGGACGGCGATTGTTGCGCTCACATCTGGCGGGGCCAATGCAACAAAGCCAACAAGCTCAATGCCATCAAATGCCGTACCTTTTTGCGCAATGTACTCTGGTGAACTAGCGGCAGCCAATACTGTGCCACCACCCTGTGACCAACCATAGATCAACGCTTTTTTACCGGCGCCCACTTCTTTCATATCACCGGCAGCACGTATCGAATTGATTGCGTCTCTAGCTTGCGTTCCGGAGATCATATATTGATGCTTACCGCCACCGCCAAGCCCCTGATAATCGGCAGCCACAATAACATAACCATCCTTAATAAAGCGCTCCAACGCAGGCATGCCGTAATCAGTGCCTGAGTTTCCGCCGATCAAAAAATATTCATTTAAGGGCTGCGCTGGATTTGGTAATTGTGATGGGCCACAATTTTGTGCGGTACCTGTTGTGCCGTGAGCCCAGGCAACTACAGGCCTACCGCCTTTAGGAGCGGGGCCGATTGGCGCTACCAGAATGCCTGTAGAAATTGTTTTTTTATCTGCAAAATCAGAAGAGATAAAAGCAATGCGCCAAGCCTGCGCACCCTGAACGGATGTACTAATCGACTCCTTCTTAATGATCTGCCCTAACTTTCCGTTGGGCGCCATCTTCATTACTGACTCATAAAAAGCTGGCAAATACACGCGGGTGTTGTCGCCAGCTGAAAATGCCAGGGGGCTCATCAAAGACAGCAGAAATACGCAAATGAGATTGAGATTTTTATTCATCATGGTTTTGATGGTAGTAAGGATTATTTGCTTTTGCTTGGCAAGCTTTTCATAGTCGCCGCATCATTGAGTTGTTGATCAACTAAATATAAGGTCCCGCCATAATTTGCCTGAAGGTCATAACCTGAAAGGCCTACTGTATAAAAAGTAATGTCCGGATTGAATGATCGAATCTCGCCACCAGAACCGGCAGAGAAATTGGCATCCACATCTATGCCGCCTTTTTGGCCATCAATAGAAGTCAGCAAAAATTGATCGATGGAATTAGGGGTTTTGAAGATCGCAACCTGATATTGATCTTGGTAGCCAGCGCCCAAGCCCTCGCCGGTTTTTAGAGAGTCCATAAAAATAGGTTCTTTGCGGCGCTTGTCATATAAAACACCCTCACCTCTAGCAACGACGATCAGGACAACATTCACATTCGTAGTGCTGAACACAGCGTATCCAGCAGCTGCATCAACGTCTTTTTTCACTGCTGGGTTTTGCTTAATGAGCGCATCTAAGCCAGTTTTTGCCATCTTGATGGTGGCTTCTCTTTGCTGACTAATCTCAACTGGTGTTAAGGGCTTACCATTCTTACCGGTTGACTGGCAGCCAGAAAGCATGACCAACAATACTAAAAGCGATGGGATGATTTTTTTCATACCACCACTATATCCAATATTTCTTATGCTGGCAGATGCCAAATAGAATGTATTTTTATCTGATTAACTCTAATACTTTACTAAGGGAATTGCCCTCGTAGTTTGGCTTCTCGCCAATCTCTTCAAATGGGTGATTGAGGCGGTTGACCCAGAATACATCGAAGCCGTACCACTTTGCGGCAAGGGCATCCCAAGCATTACTTGATACAAACAGAATTTCTTCCTTTTTAACTGGAAAGGCTTTTAAAAGAAGTTCATAAGCCTGCGGGGCGGTTTTAAATAAACGCACGTCCTCAACGGTGACCACTTTATCTAAGTATGGTTTTAGGCCATTGCTGTCGACTACCGTAGATAACATCTCCTTGCTTCCGTTTGACAAAATAGCCGTGTAAATACCTTGCTCCTTAATGCGCTTAAGAACTAGTAGGCTATCTTCAAAACCCGTGAGCTTGGCATACTGATCCATCAGTTTCTGTTCATTTTCAGAGCTTAACTCCAAGCCCATGCGCTTACATACATAACGCAAGGAACGAATGGTTAACTCCCAAAAGGGAAGGTAGTATTTGCTGCCACCAGGACTTGGGTCGCTCATTGTGACTAAACGGGTGTATTCAATTTGGCGATCGCGCCACATCAAGGCAAGTGCTTGGCCATGCTTGGGAAATAATTCTTCGGCCAACTGCCCCATTGAATAAACATCAAACAAGGTGCCATAGGCATCAAATGCGATTAGCTTATACATTTAGTCCTGTCCATAGCAGCATCAGAAAAAATAATACCCATCATGCGTTACCGACCGCCCTGGCAATCAAGCGGCATATCTCCTAAAGGCCGCTCCTGACTGAAGTTGCAGTTAACCCCTTTGGGTGAAGTAGAGCTCGCTGCACAACCACCCAAAGACAAAGTAAACAAAATCGCACAAATTGGATAAAGTATTTTTTTCATTTCAAAATTTCCTATGAAGTCCTTAAACATAAACTACTTACTTGAACTATTTAAATTGCAGTTGAGGTTTTAAATAATATTAAATCAACTTCAAGCGACATCACTTTGGCCTATATACCTTAAAGAGCTGTTCTTTACCAACCGTAAAGTAGTCAGCCGGCCCTCCACCCCTTAAAACATGACCAGCCTCTGCGGTGTCGTAGATTCCATCTTTTAACATTGCTTTATCAATATGGATTTCAATCACCTCGCCTAACACTAGCCATGTTTGGACCTTTGCACCAGAAATAGCTTTGAGTTGAATGATGTCAGTGCACTTACATTCAAATGCTACTTTTGCCTGAGCCACTCTGGGTGGCGTCACTAATATGGATTTGGCCTGCTCAAGTCCCGTAGCATCAAATTCACTCACTTCTGGAGGGTATGGTGCGCAGGATTGATTCATGGCCTCAACCAAATCAAATGTCGCTAAGTTCCAAACAAATTCGCCTGTCTCTTCAATGTTTCTTAAAGTATCTTTATAGCCAACACTAGAAAAACCAATAATCGGTGGGACATAATTGAAAGCATTAAAAAAACTATATGGGGCAAGGTTTACAACCCCAGCCTTGCTCTGAGTGGAGATCCAGCCAATGGGTCTAGGGCCAACAATGGCATTAAATGGATCATGCGGCAAGCCATGACCATTCTTAGGTTCGTAAGAATATAAATTCGTCATCACAGGCTCCTTAAGTTACCGATGACAAGGTCTGAGTTGGCA
>Ga0007849_1000001_pt1 | contig 36389 bp, 37 predicted proteins | sample CryBogCBH13Jun08_FD_54975 | JGI IMG/M metagenome (GOLD analysis project Ga0007849, IMG submission 54975) | Freshwater microbial communities from Crystal Bog, Wisconsin, USA - CBH13Jun08 | ecosystem: Environmental > Aquatic > Freshwater > Lake | place: Crystal Bog, Wisconsin, USA | collected... | reverse complement strand
GATTCCCACGAGAAACCACATTGCCGATCACAAATAAATCAGGCATGGACTCAAACTGTAATAATTGATCGGGCGAATACCCCTCGATGAGCTCAATCCCTTGAGATTCAAGCTGCGTGCTCATTGGTGGATACACGTTGGCGTCGCAACCAGTAACGCGATGTCCAGCCTGACGAGCGATTGCGGCTATGCCGCCCATGAATGTGCCGCAAATGCCTAAGATATGAATATGCATTGGCGAATTTTAGCGAAGGAGTTGCAGTGAACCGAAGACAATGGATTGTGATCAGCGGAATTAGCCTCTTAGCGCTTCTAGCAGGCATCTTTAGTTCGCCCTGGATCTCCAAAACAGGGTTGGTCAGTGAACCTGCAGTAAAGGCTTTTTTTGCTAACGAATGGCAATCACCAGACGGAAAAGTGCTCGATAGCAAAGATTGGCAAGGAAAAGTCCTTGTGGTGAACTTTTGGGGGTCCTGGTGCCCTCCTTGCGTTGAAGAAATGCCTGAATTAGAGAAACTTCAATGGGAATTTTCTAATAAAAATGTCTTATTTGTCGGCATCGCCATCGATTCTCCATCTAACGTACGCGAATTTCTGAAAAAGACCCCCGTTTCTTACCCTATTGCTATGGGCGGAATGAATGGCAGTCAAATGTATAAAGCCCTGGGCAATACTCAGTCTGCCCTGCCTTACACAGTTTTGCTATCACCCTCTGGCAAAGTGCTATTTAGTAAATTAGGCAGAATTAACGAAGAAGAGCTCAGAAATAGCATTAAATCTGCTTTATAAGAACTTTTATCGTCATTTAATAAAAGATAGTGGGTATTGGAATCCTCCAATCCGCTTAAAAATGAAGCAGATTTTTTACCAAGCTCAGCTTTTGAGGCTACTAATTTCCTTAAATTAGGGTATTTAATCATCCTTTTCGGACTTTTAAAGCTCCTAGAAAGGTATACTTCCCTTGTGTTTGATGGGGTGTCATTTTCATCAAGCAAGCAGTTGTAGCCCAAAAGCCTAATTCACTTACTGAACCTAACTGCCTCTAAAAATATCGATCTATGTCGAAAAATACTTCAATTCTCGTAATTCAAGGTCCTAATCTCAATCTCTTGGGAAGTCGTGAGCCAGAGGTTTATGGCAAAACAACCATGGATGACATCCACCAAAAGCTTGGTGAGATCGCCAAAGCTCACGCAGTCGACCTGAATACCTATCAAAGCAACCATGAAGGCGAGTTAATTGACCGCATTCAGAAGGCTAAACAGGATGGGGTTGATTTCATCATCATTAACCCAGGCGCCTTTACCCACACCAGTGTTGCCCTGCGCGACGTACTTGCTGGCGTAGCAATTCCCTTTACGGAAGTGCACTTGTCCAACATTCACCAACGTGAAGAGTTCCGTAAGCATTCCTATTTGTCAGACATAGCGACCGGCGTCATTTGCGGTCTTGGTGCTATCGGCTATGAATTAGCCCTGCAAGCAGCTATTACACGTTTACAAAAATAATTTCAGCATCATAAGAGAGGAAGTACTTCCATGGATCTTAGAAAACTCAAAACCCTGATTGATCTCGTTTCTGAATCAGGCATTTCTGAACTCGAAGTCAATGAAGGCGAAGATCGTGTTCGCATCGTGAACGCTGGCTCAGGCGCTCAAGGCATGGGTCAAGTTGTTTACGCGAATCCAACTCACAGCATTCAGGCTGCCGCTCCAGCTAGCGCCGCTCCAGTACAAGCTGCCTCTGCTCCCGACGCACCGCCTGCTGAAACCGGTTTTGTGGCGCGCTCACCTATGGTGGGCACCTTCTATCGTGCGCCCAACCCAGAATCCCCTGACTTTGTAAAAATTGGCGACACCGTAGCTGTGGGACAAACACTTTGCATTATTGAGGCAATGAAACTTCTCAATGAAATCGAAGCTGAACAAGCGGGTGTCATTAAACAAATTCTGTGTGAAAACGGTCAAGGTATTGAATTTGATCAACCACTTTTCATCATTGCGTAATGCTGACTCCACGCATTCGCCCATTTACCTTTACCTAACTCAGAGCCGATATGTTCGATAAGATTCTGATTGCCAATCGGGGAGAAATTGCTCTCCGCATCCAACGAGCGTGCCGCGAGTTGGGGATTAAAACCGTTGTGGTGTATTCGACAGCAGATAAGGAAGCCAAATACGTCAAGCTGGCTGATGAAGCTGTTTGCATCGGGCCAGCACCTTCTCCACTGAGTTATTTGAATATGCCCGCCATTATTTCAGCGGCTGAAGTCACTGATGCTGAAGCCATCCATCCTGGTTATGGCTTCCTCTCTGAAAATGCTGACTTTGCTGAACGTGTAGAAAAATCAGGTTTCGCATTCATTGGACCTACGGCAGCATCCATTCGAATCATGGGCGATAAAGTTTCTGCGAAACGCGCCATGATTAAAGCTGGGGTGCCTTGTGTTCCAGGATCTGAAGGTGCTTTACCGGATGATCCAAAAGAAATCATTGCCACCGCCAAGAAGGTTGGTTATCCAGTCATCATCAAAGCTGCAGGTGGTGGTGGTGGACGCGGTATGCGCGTTGTCCACACTGAAGCGGCTTTAATTAACGCCGTAAACATGACCAAGGAAGAAGCTGGTCGCGCCTTTGGTAATCCAGAGGTGTACATGGAGAAGTTTCTTGAAAAACCTCGCCACGTAGAGATTCAAATCTTAGCTGACACCCATGGCAATGCGATTTGGTTAGGTGAGCGCGACTGCTCTATGCAGCGTCGTCACCAAAAAGTGATTGAGGAAGCACCAGCCCCTGGCATTGATCGTCGTTTGATCGCCAAAATTGGTGAGCGTTGTGCGGAAGCCTGTAGAAAAATTGGTTATCGCGGCGCCGGTACATTCGAATTTCTATATGAAAACGGTGAGTTCTTTTTCATTGAAATGAATACTCGCGTACAGGTTGAGCATCCCGTCACCGAAATGATCACTGGGGTAGATATCGTTCAAGAGCAAATTCGCATTGCTGCAGGCCTCAAGCTGGCATACCGACAAAAAGACATCGTCTTCCGCGGTCACGCCATTGAATGTCGTCTGAATGCTGAAGATCCATTCAAGTTCACTCCTAGCCCTGGCCGAATTGGTTCATGGCATATGCCTGGTGGCCCCGGTATCCGTGTTGATTCGCATGCCTACAGTGGCTATATGGTTCCACCAAACTATGATTCTATGATCGGAAAGTTGATTGCTTACGGCAATACTCGCGAACAAGCGATTCGCCGTATGCAAATTGCCCTTTCTGAGATGGTGATTGATGGCATCACAACCAATGTACCTCTACACCGCGAACTCATGTTCGATCCAAACTTCATAGAAGGCGGCACCAACATTCATTACCTAGAGCATCGCCTAGAAGAACAAGCCGCCAGTCGCGGCAAGTCTTAAGGCACTTCAGATCCATATGGGATGCACATGTCTTACCGTGAACTAGTTTTCACGGTCCCTGCTGAAATTGCAGAACCCTTGGGTGATGTACTGCTCGAGCTCGGCGCGCTTTCCGTAACAGTTGAGGATGATGCTGCTGGTGGCTATGATGAGAACCCGCTTTACGGCGAACCCGGCCTATCTCCAGAAGTACAAGCCTGGGATCGCTCGTCTGTAACAGCCTTGTTCAATCCAGAGATTGATGATTCAGGCGCTACAGAGTTCATTCCCAATCTGCTTGCATCTCTGGAGGATGCTGGCTTCAAACTTGCCATTCCTCAAGAAAAGCAGGTTGAAGATCAAGATTGGGTGCGCTTAACGCAAAGTCAATTTGCGCCAATACAGATTGGCAAACGCATTTGGGTGGTGCCCTCTTGGCATGATGCTCCGAGCGACCCCAATGCAATCTGCTTAGCAGTAGACCCAGGATTAGCATTTGGCACTGGCAGCCATCCAACGACGCATCTTTGTTTGCTCTGGTTAGAAGAACACAAAAATCTTCAGAACCAAAGCTTGCTCGATTACGGGTGTGGATCAGGTATTTTGGCTATTGCTGCTGCAAAACTTGGTTGCGCTCCCGTTGTTGGTACAGATATTGATCCTCAAGCGATGGTAGCTGCCCGCAGCAATGCCGAAATTAATCACACTGTCATCAGCTTTGTTTTGCCCAACGAAAATGCGACGGAACTAGCAGCAGAAGCTAAATACGACATCGTGATGGCGAATATTTTGGCCAATCCACTACAAGTTCTTGCGCCTGCACTGGTAAATAAGATGCGTGCAGGCGGTCAAATTGTTTTATCTGGCGTATTGGCTCGGCAAGCGGAAGAAGTGATCTCAACCTATAGCCAGTGGTTAACACTTTCTGTTTGGAAAGAAAGTGAAGGCTGGGTTTGCTTGCACGGAACCCTGAATGCCGACAGCAAGAGCAGCATTTCTGGGCAGGCTCAAAAAAAAAGTTCTAAGCTAAGCCTAAAAGCTATCCTTCTTGGGCTGTTTTTCTTGTTGCTAGTCGCTTTTGGTGAGCACATCTCTAGAAATGCATTGCTACCTACGCTTGCACCTCGCATTGATGGCACATCTAATGCCGTTGCAGTGACCACATTTTCTCTACTGCAGCAGTTTGATGAAAAATTATGTCGTTCACTAGGGTGCATTAATCGGCCTGTGAGCGATTTTGCTGCGTGGAAAATAATCTCGGCCAACCTTGCACTAGAAAACTCGCCAGAGGCGCTTAAAACGCCCGCAAATCAATCCACGCTGCAAGTTGAAATACAAAATCGACTTGCAATCAATATTTTGTGGCCGTATTTGGAAATTTCTCTGACGGATGCAGATGAATCTGAGCTGAAATCGATTCAATTCTCACCAAAAGAGTGGCTGCCAGCAAATTGGCAAGAGTCACATCCCGATTTTTTACGTGAAGGCGCCCCTGCAGGTGAAATCATTCACTCAGATCTACCTATTGCCTTGTCGCAAAACACTGCTGGCTATCGTGTCAGAGTTTTTTATCCTCAATCTACAACCCCATCTCCTCATCTCACCAATGGAAACTAATTTATGGCTAGCTTGATCTGTGGCTCTATCGCCTACGACACCATCATGAACTTTGAAGGCAAATTTGCCGATCAAATCCTGCCTGAACAAATTCATATTCTGAATGTGGCCTTCTTAGTCCCCACAATGCGCCGTGAATTCGGTGGCTGCGCTGGCAATATTGCTTATAACCTGAGTCTCTTAGGCGGCGACCCTATCATCATGGCGACTGTCGGTGGTGATGCCGCGCCCTACCTAGAACGTCTACAGCAATTACAGATCGATGCAAGTCATATTCGGCAAATTGAGCAAGCATTTACTGCGCAAGCAATGATCACAACAGATCAAGCGAATAATCAAATTACTGCTTTTCATCCAGGCGCAATGGGTGAATCGCACCTTAACCAAGTCGCGGCAGTGGTTGCAGAGCGTAACAAAAACTCTAAAGGCGCGGCAAAGTTCGGCATTGTGGCACCAGATGGTCGCCAAGGAATGTGGGAGCACTGCCATCAGCTAGCTGAAGCAGGCATTCCATTTGTATTTGACCCAGGCCAAGGTTTGCCAATGTTTAATGGGCCTGAACTGTTGGAATTAATCAATCTCGCCAGCTATTTAGCAGTCAATGATTACGAAGGTGAAATGCTTTCACAAAGAACTGGGCTTGATTTACCAAAGTAGCAGAACGTGTCGAGGCATTAATCGTCACCAAGGGTGCCGAAGGGGCAGATATCTACTCAAAAGGTAAATGCCTAGCGATTCCGCCAGTACCAGCCTCAAAAGTGGTTGATCCCACTGGTTGTGGCGACGCATTTCGGGGTGGATTACTGTTTGGTTTGGAAAATGGCATGGATTGGGAGACAACAGGTCGGCTAGCCAGTCTCATGGGTTCAATCAAGATTACCCATCAAGGGCCACAAAATCACCAAATCAGCCAAGATGAAATCGCCGCTCAGTTCAAAACAGCCTTTGGGTTTAGTTTTTAAGTTCTTTAGCCACCTAAGCTAACTCAATCTGCAACCAGCAATAGAAAAGGGGTCTCGTGAGAGACCCCTTTAAACTTCACCCGTCTATAAGTCGAAACTTAAGGACGTGTGCCAGTTGGGAAGGGCCAGGCAGCAGCTGGATTCAACGTAGTTGAAGTAGCGGCTTTCTTAGCCACGGGCTTTTTTACAGCTTTGCCCGCTTTCTTCGCAGCAGGCTTACTTACTTTTTTTTTGCTACGCGCTTTTTTGCTACTTTTTTAGCAGNNCGCTTCTTTTTAGCTACTTTTTTAGCAGCTGGCTTTTTAGCAGCAGCTTTTTTAGCAGCAGGACGCTTCTTAGCTACTTTTTTAGCAGCAGGTTTCTTTGCAGCAGGTTTCTTTTTGGCGATTGCCATAGTAATGCTCCTTCACGTGAAGATTAGTACAAACTACCGATTAAGAAGACCCGACCATTCATTTCCGCCTTGCCTTGCGGCATATTGGAGTAGACGAGCGAGCCATTCATCGGCGCGCGGCTTGATGCTAAGTGCTGCACGCTAATGAATCTTGGAAAAAAAGCCGTGGCCCCAAAGGACAACGGCTTTTTGAATTTGCTGGAAAAAATAGAGAGAGTAGTCCAGAAACCCTTGAGCAAGGGTTTTCGGATTTGCGCCTGGTTTTGCTGACCTTTAAAACTATCCAACCGTCTAATCTCCTATTAAGCCGGCGATACGCTTTTGATTACTGTACTACTCCCAACTTAGCGCACCACCAGTTTGATACTCAATAACGCGTGTCTCAAAAAAGTTTCGTTCTTTTTTCAGATCAATCATTTCTGACATCCATGGGAATGGATTCTCTTCATTTGGGAACATGGCGTCAAGTCCTATTTGCAAACATCTGCGATTACAGATGTATCTTAGGTAGCCTTTGAACATCGGAGCGTTCAATCCGAGCACTCCACGAGGCATCGTATCTTCGGCATAACGGTACTCTAATTCGACTGCTTTTTCGAAGATCGCTTTGATCTCATCTTTGAACGCGGAAGTCCATAACTGCGGGTTCTCCAGCTTAATTTGATTAATCAAATCGATACCAAAATTGCAGTGCATTGACTCATCACGAAGGATGTATTGATACTGCTCAGCNGCACCCGTCATTTTGTTTTGACGACCCATTGCAAGTATTTGCGTAAAACCAACATAAAAGAATAATCCTTCCATTACGCAGGCAAAAACAATGAGCGAACGCAGTAATGTTTGATCCGTTTCTAATGTGCCAGTCTTGAAATTTGGATTGGTCAGCACGTCAATATACGGAATTAAGAACTCATCTTTAGCGCGAATTGAATCAATCTCGTGATACGCATTGAAGATTTCGCTCTGGTCTAAACCCAAAGATTCCACAATATATTGATAGGCATGAGTATGAATCGCCTCCTCAAAAGCCTGACGCAATAGGTATTGGCGGCATTCTGGGGCGGTAATGTGGCGATAAGTACCCAAAACAATATTGTTTGCAGCCAAAGAATCTGCTGTAGTGAAGAAACCGAGATTACGCTTAATAATCCGGCGTTCATCTTCCGTTAAACCATTTGGATCTTTCCAAAGCGCGATATCGCGATTCATATTGATCTCTTGTGGCATCCAATGGTTTGCACAACCAGCTAAATATTTTTCCCAAGCCCACTTATATTTAAATGGAACCAGTTGATTAACGTCTGTCTTGGCATTAATCACGCGCTTATCAGCAGCATTCACGCGATGTGCAACACCACCTGACAGTGACGCAGCCTCTAATGCTGCAGGTGCAGCAACTTGGGGTGCCATTGCAACTTGGTCTGGCTGTGGACGTTGTGGCTCCGCTGCTACCGGTTGCGGTGCAAGCCCAGCTTTCGCTAACGCTGGAGCAACTTCCTCTTCCCAATTCAACATAACTTTCTCCTAATTCTTCTATTTCAAATCAGTAAGCAAATGGCTTACTGACATGCTTCACATTCTTCAAATCCAGCATCACCTGGACGCATTGTGCAAACTGGGCCATCTGCCTCTTGAGCTGCCGCTGCATCTGTTCCATTGACACCGCCACCACTGGAAACTGAATTCAACTGACCACTAGCAACTGTTGATTTCTCAACGTGTGTTGCAGCCATGGTGCGGAGATAATAAGTTGTCTTTAAGCCACGTAACCACGCCAACTTATAGGTGTCATCTAATTTCTTGCCAGAGGCACCACCCATGTAGATGTTCAGTGACTGCGCTTGGTCAATCCACTTCTGACGACGTGAAGCGGCCTCAACTAGCCAACTTGGCTCAACTTCAAATGCAGTTGCATACAAATCGCGTAAATCTTGTGGAATACGATCGATTTTGGATAAAGTGCCATCAAAGTACTTCAAGTCGGCAATCATGACTTCATCCCAGAGGCCGCGATCCTTCAGATCACGCACCAAGTACTCGTTTACTACTGTGAACTCACCAGAAAGGTTGGATTTCACAAACAAGTTCTGGAATGTAGGCTCGATACAAGCAGATACACCAATAATGTTAGAAATCGTTGCAGTTGGCGCAATGGCGACGCAATTGGAGTTGCGCATACCGTGTTGCTTAATGCGCGCCCGCAAACCATCCCAATTCATGGTGGAAGAGCTATCCACCTCAAGATAACCACCGCGCTCTTGCGCTAGCAAAGCAACCGAATCCTGCGGCAGGATGCCACGATCCCACAATGAACCCTTATAAGTGCTGTACACGCCACGCTCTTCAGCCAATTCGTTAGACGCTTGATAAGCGTAGTAACACACTGCTTCCATGGAAGAATCGGCAAACTTCACAGCCTCATCACTTGCATAAGGAATCCGTTGCATATGCAAGCAATCCTGGAAGCCCATGATGCCCATACCGACTGGGCGGTGCTTCAAGTTTGAATTACGCGCCTTCGCTACTGCGTAGTAATTAATATCAATCACGTTATCCAACATGCGCATTGCAGTGCGAATGGTTTTTTGGAGCTTCTCGTGATCCAAAATCATCTTGCCTGAAGCATCGGTAGTCATGTGAGCAGTTAAGTTCACAGAACCCAAGTTACATACGGCAATTTCGCTCTCGTTGGTATTGAGGGTGATCTCAGTACATAAGTTAGATGAGTGAACAACGCCAATATGCTGCTGTGGGCTACGAATGTTGCAAGGATCTTTGAAAGTAATCCATGGATGACCAGTTTCAAACAGCATTCCCAACATCTTGCGCCACAATTGTTGCGCTGGAATTCTGCGGAAAGGCTTCAATTCACCACGATCAGCTTTTTGCTCATAAGCAACGTAAGCCTCTTCAAATGCTTTNCCGTATTTGTCATGCAAATCAGGCGTGTTGGATGGCGAGAACAAAGTCCAATNGCCATTCTCCATCACGCGCTTCATGAACAGGTCAGGAATCCAGTTGGAGGTATTCATGTCATGCGTACGGCGACGATCATCACCAGTGTTCTTACGCAACTCCAAGAACTCTTCAATATCTAAATGCCATGTTTCTAAATANGCACAAACAGCACCTTTACGCTTACCGCCCTGGTTCACNGCAACTGCTGTGTCATTCACCACCTTCAAGAACGGCACAACACCTTGTGACTTGCCGTTAGTGCCTTTGATATGACTTCCCAAGGCGCGAACGTTTGTCCAGTCATTGCCTAAACCGCCGGCAAACTTAGACAGCAATGCATTCTCTTTCAATGCTTCGTAGATGCCATCAAGATCGTCATCAACAGTAGTCAAGTAGCAGCTTGAGAGTTGTGGACGAGTAGTTGCTGAGTTGAACAAAGTAGGCGTACTGGACATGAAATCAAATGTAGATAGAATTTCATAAAACTCAATCGCACGGCGTTCACGATCTAACTCATTCAAAGACAAGCCCATCGCGACGCGCATAAAGAAAGCCTGTGGCATTTCAATACGACGCTCTTCGATGTGCAAGAAATAACGGTCATACAAAGTTTGTAAACCGAGGTAGTTGAACTGCAAGTCGCGGCTAGCATTCAATGCTGCAGCCAATCTTGGCANGTCAAACTCGCGCATACGTGGATCTAGCAACTCTGCAGCAATACCTTCGTTAATGTATTTCGCAAAATAAGTNCCATACTCCGCCTGCATATCGCCCTGCAATACTTCGTGACCCAAAATCTCTTTACGAATCACGTGCATCAAAATGCGAGCAGTTACTTGGCTATAAGCCGGATCGTTTTCGATNAAAGTNCGTGAAGCCAAAATGGCTGAGTCATAAACCTGCGCGATTGGTACACCGTCGTACAAATTCTTAATCGTCTCAGTGATGATTGGAGTTGCATCAATTTGGTTGCCCAAACCTTCGCACGCCGCCTCAATAATGGTTCGCAAAGCAGCCATATCAAGCCACTTCTCAACGCCGTTATCGGTCACCTTGATGCCGGACTCACCAGCTTGGTTCGCAGCTTGAGCATCTTGTGTGACTTCTTGCTGAGCAGCGCGCTCTTGATTGCGCTTTTCGCGATAAAGAACATAAGCACGGGCTACGTTGTGCTCACCACTACGCATCAAGGCCAATTCGACTTGATCTTGGATATCTTCAATATGGAAAGTGCCACCATTTGGTCGGCTACGCAATAAAGCGCGGACAACTGCATGGGTTAATTGTTCAACTTGCTCACGCACACGGGCAGAGGCGGCGCCCTGACCACCATTTACCGCTAAAAATGCTTTCGTTACGGCAATAGCAATTTTCGATGGCTCGAAAGCTACGACAGAACCGTTACGGCGAATAATTTTGTAATCGGACAACTGGGTTGCCTGGCTGCCTCCAACACCTCCGGCAACAAATCCTGCCGAGGGGGTTTGGCTCAATGCCCCAGCAGGGTTCAAACCGGGATTATTCGTTCCAGCCGGTTGGCCTGCTGTTTGTGGATTGGCGTATGTCATGTAGCTCCTGCTTATATATATAGTTATTTGGTCAAAAAAATCGTTAAAAAACAATGGGGTACTGCTGTATTCAAACACTACATCTAGTGTTTTGAAGTGCATTTGGTACTAAGTATAGGGAATTATTCCTACTTTAGTAATACTTTTTTAATAAATTCTTATAAGTATTTTTACTAAGTTTTATGCTGAATTTAGTGCCATCTTGGTGCTAAATTTCGAGCCCTTTTTAGATAAAGGGTATAAAAGTGAGCGTGTACTCACATACTAAAAATGAACCCTAGCGGGAATGTAAGCCGTAGGGAAATTTTTCATCTGAAATACCAGCCTTCAACTGCATTTTTTTCCAGTCAAATTGGACTCCAGGGTCAGTTTTACGTTCTGGGGCGATGTCGCTATGCCCAGCAAATTGGAGATCTGGAAAAGTCAGTTGTAAATCNGCCACTAATCTTGAAAGTGCACTGTATTGCACTTCTTCAAACGCAGTCTCCCCATCTCCTTCTAATTCGATGCCAATCGAAAAATCGTTGCATCTCTCCCTACCTAAAAATGAAGAAACGCCAGCATGCCAAGCCTTACTCTTGGTGGAAACGAACTGAAAAACTTCTCCAGCTCGAGAAATTAAGAAATGGCTAGATACTTTTTGGTTAGCAATCTCTGCAAAGTAAGGATGCAAAGAGGCATTGAGTCTATTTTGGAAAAAATCCACAATGAACTGAGTGGAAGAGCGATTCTTGAACTCTCCAGGCGGCAAGCTAATGTGATGAATGACTGCTAAGTCAGGCACACACGCTTCTGGCCTTAAGTCATGATTAGGCGAAGCGCGCCAAGCAGCGTAACCGAGCCAGCCTTCGGAATCCAAGGCATTGAGATGGTCTCCAGAGCAATAAAAACGATCCTCTAGAGCAATTGCATCTGCCTGCGGAAGATGAACTTTGCAACATTGGCACTGAACCATCGCTTGAGGCTTTAGGGTCTCAGCTTTTTTTTGTGCACCCGTTTTGAGGTTTTCAGTGGCGCGGANCTCGGCCTGTTTTTTACCTTTAAGCCACAGATAAAAAAGGCTTGCGCCCACAAATAGGAGTAACCACTTGATCAAAACATCACGCTCTCTGGAGAATGACTTCCATTACAAAACGACTGCCGATATAGGCTAGCAGCAAAGCAGTATATGCACTCAGGACCCAACGTACTGCCGCCCTTCCGCGTAGGCCGACTCTCCAGCGCGCCACTATTAGCCCACCAAATAAAAACCAAGAGACAAGTGCAAAGATAGTTTTGTGGTCAAAAACCAAAGGTTTTCCAAATAAGGTCTGGGAAAAAAGTAGGCCTGAGAAGACGGTTAAGCTCAGGAGAGCAAAGCCTACATATAGCAGGTTGAAGAGCAAGCCTTCCATCATCATCAAGGGTGGAAGGTCTTCAAGCCAATGACCCACCCGACTATTAGGGGAAACGGCTAGCTCACGATGCAAGGCGCGATCTTGCACGCTCATCAACATGGCGTGCATTGCCGCCAGGCTGAGAAGGCCGACTGAAATCGTCGCCACAATGAAGTGCCCCTTAAACCAAGGGTCCGAGACTGCACGAGGCGAAATTAAGGTCCCCGGAAAAATCGACGGCAGGAATGCATAAATCATGGCAAATAAGATTGCCATCCAACGCAAACTAGCAATAGGCGTGAACCAAGACTGGAACCAATAAAAAGCCAAGCCCACCCAAGCAATTAAAGATAAATCTTGGGCAAAGCCAAATACAAAACCTTCTGGGGTGAATACGGAATCATGCAGTTCAATTCCATGAATCAACAAAATCACAAAAATTGCAGCCTGCACCAGACCAGAAAACAGAGGAGAATCCGCTGCAGCCTTTGATCTAAAGCTTAAAACAAGCAAAAGAATCAAATAAAGCGCAGATGGGAGACATCCGTAACTTGAGTAACCTAAAATATCCATCTGGAAAGTCTAATCGATAAATGCTAGAAAACCTCACCGATCGTCTATCGCGCGTTGTTAAAACAATGCGGGGGCAAGCGCGCCTCACCGAAAGCAACACTACTGACATGCTGCGGGAGATCCGCCTGGCCTTGTTGGAGGCTGACGTAGCCCTGCCAGTCGTCAAGTCCTTGCTAGAGCAAATTAAATTTAAAGCCCTTGGGGAAGAAGTGGTTGGTAGCCTGAGTCCTGGACAAGCCTTAGTCGGGGTAGTACAGCGCGAGCTTGCCCAAGTCATGATGGGTGACACCAATCAAAGCGGCGAACTCAATTTAGCCACCCAACCACCCGCCGTGATTCTGATGGCCGGATTACAAGGTGCCGGTAAAACCACTTCCGTTGGGAAGCTTGCTAAGTATCTGCAAGAAAAGAAGAAAAAGAAGGTTCTGACTGTTTCTTGCGACGTTTATCGCCCTGCTGCGATCGAGCAATTAGAAAATGTGACCAAGCAAGTGGGTGCCGAGTTCTTCCCTAGCAGCGTAGATCAAAAGCCAAACGATATTGCCATTGCTGCTCTGGACTGGGCGCGTCGTCATTACTTTGATGTCTTGCTGGTGGATACCGCCGGTCGATTGGGTATTGATGAAACGCTGATGCAAGAGATCAAAACCTTGCACGCCACCCTTAACCCGATTGAAACACTCTTTGTGGTTGATGCGATGTTAGGCCAAGATGCTGTTAATACTGCCAAGGCTTTCCATGAGGCACTCCCGCTAACGGGTGTCATCCTCACTAAGCTTGATGGTGATTCTCGTGGTGGTGCCGCCCTATCCGTTCGTCAAGTCACTGGTGTGCCACTGAAGTTCATTGGCGTGGCTGAAAAAATGGATGGCCTGGAAGCCTTCGATGCCGAACGTATGGCCAGCCGCATTTTGGGTATGGGCGACATTCTTGCCTTAGTTGAACAAGCACAGCAAAACGTTGACGTTGCTAAAGCAGAAAAGTTAGCAAGTAAGATTTCTAAAGGCGGCTTTGATCTTGGTGATTTCAGAGATCAACTCGCACAGATGCAGCAAATGGGTGGCATGGCCAGTCTAATGGATAAATTACCGAGTCATATGGCGCAAGCGGCATCCAAAACAAATATGAGTGCAGCCGATAAACAAACCAAACGCATGCGCGGCATCATTGATAGCATGACGCCAAAAGAGCGTGCCAAACCTGAATTACTTAAAGCGACTCGTAAGCGCCGCATTGCAGCCGGCGCAGGCGTTGAAGTTCAAGAAGTCAATCGCCTGCTTGCACAGTTCGATCAAATGCAAACCATGATGAAGCAATTCAAGGGTGGCAAGATGGCGCGTACGATGGCAACCATGGCTGCAAAAGGAGCCGCCAAAGGTATTGGCGGACTCTTTAAAAAATAAACAGTTATAAGCTTAAGAAATGAATTGTTTAGCTGCTTGCACAGCTGCAATGACTTTTTCTTTAATCTCAGTTAGTGGAATATTTTGGGACTCAGCATCCGTGCGGCCTTTAAATTCCACTTGAGCATCAGCAAGCCCACGATCGCCGATCACAATGCGGAATGGCGCACCAATCAATTCCCAATCTGCAAACATTGCCCCTGGACGTTCACCACGATCATCTAGGATGACATCAATACCAGCAGACATGAGTTCATCATGCAATTGATCTGCGGCGACTTTAACCCCTTCAGATCTGTCGTAATTCATAGGGCAAATGACTACCTCAAATGGCGCCATAGAAATCGGCCAAATAATGCCGCGTTCATCGTAACCCTGCTCAATTGCTGCACCAAGTAAACGCGTAACGCCAATGCCGTAACAACCCATCACCATCGGCTGTGCCTTACCTTGTTGATCAAGATAGGTGCAGCCCATTGCTTCAGAGTAGCGTGTACCCAATTGGAATACATGACCCACCTCGATGCCTCGACAAATATCCACTACGCCTTTGCCATCGGGCGAAGGATCNCCAACCACTGCATTGCGAATATCTAAAACGAGTGGCTCTGGTAGATCACGCGCCCAGTTCACGCCAACCAAATGATGGCCTGCTTCATTAGCGCCGCAAATAAAATCCGACATATTGGCAACGGTACGATCGGCCACGACTGTAACTGCAGCACTCACGCCTACCGGACCCAAATAGCCAGCAGGTGCATTGCAGGCCTGCTTAATTTCTGCTTCTGTAGCAAAACGTGACTCAGCCATGCCAGGTATCTTGCTAGCCTTCACCTCATTGAGCTCATGATCGCCACGAAGCAACAGCATAAATAATTTGACTGGGCCACTCTCTTGATCAGCAGCAAACAAAAGTGATTTGACCGTTTTCTCGAGCGGCAAGTTCAAAAACTTTGCCACGTCAGCGCAATTGGTTTTTTCTGGAGTAGGCACTTTTTGCATCGCTTGGGTTGCGGCAGCACGCACTGCAATCAAAGCGATGGATTCTGCAGCCTCTAAATTTGCGGCGTAATCAGAACTTGGGCAATACACAATCGCATCTTCACCAGTATCGGCAATGACATGAAACTCTTGACTGCCTGACCCACCAATGGCGCCATTATCAGCAGTCACAGCGCGGAACTTAAGGCCCATGCGTTTAAAGATACGGGTATATGCGTCAAACATGATTTGATAGGATTTTTTTAATCCCTCAGCATCGCGATCAAATGAATATGCATCCTTCATACTGAACTCACGACCACGCATGATTCCAAAACGTGGGCGACGCTCATCGCGAAACTTAGTTTGAATTTGATAAAAATTAATTGGGAGCTGTTTGTAGCTTTTGATTTCATTACGCGCCAAATCGGTAATTACTTCTTCCGAAGTTGGCTGAATTAGAAAATCACGATCATGTCGATCTTTTATGCGTAGCAACTCTGGTCCCATTTTTTCCCAGCGACCCGTCTCTTGCCATAACTCAGCAGGCTGAATCATTGGCATCAACAATTCAATGGCGCCTGCTCGATTCATTTCTTCGCGGATGATATTTTCCACTTTGCGAATGGACCTTAAACCCAATGGCAAATAGTTATAAACGCCAGCACTGAGCTTGCGAATGAGGCCTGCACGCACCATGAGTTTGTGCGAAACCACCTCAGCGTCAGAGGGGGCTTCTTTTAGCGTGGCGAGAAATGACTGTGATGCTTTCATGAATGGATATAATCAAATCATTGATTTTAAAGGATTTGAGGCACGATCATGCTTGACCGTGAAGGGTATAGAGCCAATGTTGGCATTGTCCTCCTCAATAGCCGTAACGAGGTTTTCTGGGGAAAACGCGTTGGGCAGCATTCGTGGCAGTTCCCGCAGGGCGGGATTCAACATGGTGAAAGCCCTGAGCAGGCCATGTACCGCGAATTGCATGAGGAAGTGGGTTTATTGCCAGAACACGTCCAAATTGTTGGGCGAACNAGGGATTGGCTTCGTTATGACGTCCCTGAGGAGTACCTACGCCGCCAACACGCCACGCGCATTCACCGAGCAGCTTACCGTGGTCAAAAGCAAATTTGGTTTCTCTTGCGTTTAGTCGGCCTAGATAGCGATATTGACCTACGCGTCTCTGAACACCCTGAATTTGATGCCTGGCGCTGGGTTCCCTTCTGGATCCAGCTTGATGCAGTGATTGACTTCAAGCGTGAGGTTTACCAGTTAGCCCTTTCTGAATTAGCTCGCTACCTCTCCCGAGGCATGAGAATGCAACAGCTCGCTTGGGGATCCCCACTTGAAATCTTTCAATCCCTTTATTCTGGCAGCGAAGAGCATTCACAAAATCCCAACCCTACGGATAAACCGAAATGACCCTTACATTACGCCGCACTTCGATCTACTTTTGCAGCGCAATAATAAGTCTCAGCTTGATTGCTTGTGCAGGCGATCCCATGGAAAGCGGTTTAGATCCTTTTGCACCTATGGTGTTTAAAGAGGGTGCTACGGCAATGCCACTCAATCCACCCAACAAAGCTACCTTAGTGCCATTCTATGTATCTCAGCACACTATTTTCAAGTTTGCGGTGGATACGGATTCCATTTTGATTGGGGCCGATGGGGTTACTCGCTACATTGTTGTGCTCACTAATCCTAGCGGTGGCCAACAAGCGCAATATGAGGGAATTCGTTGTGACTCATTTCAATGGCGCCTATACGGAACATTTGAAAATCAAGCCTGGAAAGAAAATCCACTCTCTACCTGGAGAGGCATTCAGAGCAATGTACCCAATCGTTACCAAGCTTCTTTAGCCCAAGGTGCATTTTGTAACTTCAACTCACAAGAGAAGAACATCAAGACAATTATTCAGGCACTAAATCCAAATGGCTTTACTGGTGGCACTAAGCCTACCAATTCATTTGGGGTGCAGTAACTAGAGTTAGATGTATCTCTAGTTTGATTTGGAACTTAGNTAAGTTCCAATTTTCTCGCCAGACAATAGGCGAGTTAATACCTTAGGCTCATGACCAGAAGCGATCACCGTTGCAGCGCCTGTTTGAGCTGCAACTTTGGCAGCCAATACCTTAGTCAACATGCCACCTTTACTGAGCTCGCTACCAGCGCCACCCGCCATTTTTTCTAAAGCAGGATCTCCAGCCACAGCATCACTTAATAAAGTTGCGCTGGCATCCCGTCTTGGGTCTGCTGTAAATAAGCCACCTTGATCAGTCAAGATCACCAGCAAATCTGCATGGATCAGATTGGCAACTAGTGCTGCAAGATTATCGTTATCNCCGAACTTAATTTCATCGGTAACCACTGTGTCATTTTCATTAATGATCGGAACCACGCCCAACTTCAGCAAAGTTTCTAGAGTGGCCTTAGCATTTGCGTTACGTTCGGGGTGTGCCAAGTCAGCATTCGTTAATAAGATTTGCGCACTGCGTAAATCAAAACGCGCAAAACAACTCTCATAAACCTGCACTAAACCCATTTGCCCAACCGCAGCTGCAGCTTGTAGTTGATGGATCTCTTGTGGACGCTTCGTCCAACCTAGACGCTGCATGCCCTCAGCAATTGCACCTGAGCTCACCATCAATACCTCGTGGCCGCTAGCTAACAACGCAGCCATTTGTTCTGCCCACATCGCAATGGCGGCATGATCTAAGCCCTCACCGTTATTGGTAACAAGGCTGGATCCTACTTTGACAACAATTCGTTTTACTTTTTGCACTGTCATATCAATTGAGCTTATCAAATGAGTATTTAATCTGGGGCTTTATCTTCAGCGTGATCTTGATATCGCGGATCTGCAGCGCGCTCTTCAGCATCATCACGATCGCGACGCACAGAATCCAAATAATCCTGCAAGGAATAGCAAAGCTTGTCGCAACCTAAGCCAGTTAAAGCGGAGATCTCAAATACAGGGCCCTTCCACTTAAACTTCTTCACAAAGTCAGCCACTACTTTTTTACGATCCCCTTCAGGAATCATATCGACTTTGTTGAGGACCAACCAGCGCGGTTTCTCTACCAATGCCTCGTCATACTTGCGCAACTCGTTCACGATAGCCTTGGCATCTGCCACAGGATCTACGTTTTCATCAAATGGCGCGATATCAACCAAGTGTAAGAGNACNCCCGTACGTTGCAAATGTCGCAAGAAGCGATGGCCNAAGCCAGCGCCTTCAGCNGCACCTTCAATCAATCCAGGGATATCTGCAATGACAAAGCTACGCTCAGCACCCACTCGAACTACGCCCAAATTTGGATGTAATGTTGTAAATGGGTAGTCGGCAATTTTTGGACGCGCATTGGAGACTGCGGTAATCAACGTCGACTTACCTGCATTGGGCATTCCCAATAAACCAACGTCAGCCAATACTTTTAATTCGAGTTTGAGCTTGCGGCGTTCACCATCTTTACCGTTGGTCTTCTGGCGTGGCGCGCGATTGGTACTGCTTTTAAAGTGAATATTTCCCCAGCCACCAACGCCACCCTGCGCCAAGCAAAGACGCTCACCGTGAGTCGTTAAGTCAGCGATTGGCTCACCAGTATCGTAATCAGCAATGATGGTACCAACTGGCATGCGCAACTCAATATCATCGCCTGCGCGACCATAACAATCAGCGCCACGACCAGGCTCACCATTTTTAGCTGTGTGTGTTTTAGCGTAGCGATAGTCCACCAAAGTATTGATGTTGCGATCAGCTATAGCCCAAACGCTACCGCCTTTGCCACCATCACCACCATCGGGTCCACCGAACTCAATAAACTTTTCGCGGCGCATGGAAGCACTCCCGGCGCCACCTTGGCCAGCTATGACTTCAATACGTGCTTCGTCTATAAATTTCATGAATAAAAAAGGCCTCGCACTAGCGAGGCCTGTTCCTAAGAGTTAAATTCGGAATAAATCTGAATCAAACGTGTCTCAGTCAGGCGCCTTATGAACGCGGAAGAACTGAAACCTGGGCCTTCTTCAAAGCACCCTTAACGCCGAATTCCACTTGTCCGTCAATTAAGGCAAACAAAGTGTGATCCTTACCAATACCAACGTTTGCACCAGGATGAACTCGTGTGCCGCGTTGACGAATGATGATGCTGCCAGCATTGATCTGCTCGCCGCCAAATACTTTAACGCCTAAGCGTTTCGATTCTGAGTCGCGGCCATTTCGTGTCGAGCCGCCGCCTTTTTTCTGTGCCATATCTTTCTCCTGCTATGTACCGTTGCCTTATTAGGCTTTAATCGTGTTGATCAAAATTTCAGTGAAATTCTGACGATGGCCTTGGTGCTTTTGGTAATGCTTGCGACGGCGCATCTTAAAGATTGTCACTTTATCGTGACGTCCCTGGGAGATGACAGTGGCCATCACAGCGGCACCATTAACCAATGGATCACCCAATTTGAGTGAAGCGCCTTCGCCAACGGCGAGGACTTGGTCAAGAGTGATTTCGCTGCCGATTTCCGCTGGTATCTGTTCTATTTTCAATTTTTCGCCTGCAGCAACTTTATACTGTTTGCCACCGGTTTTTATGACCGCGTACATGGTGTGAAACCTCAAATTAATTCTACGTTTAAGCTAATCCACCCTGGATGAGCTAAGCCCATTATTATATCTTGCATGACGAGCACTGTCAAAACCAATGAATTAAGCCAAATTTTGGCCCCAATTGCCTTAGATTTCAAGGCTTTAGATGGGGTTATTCGCCTTCGCNTAGCCTCAAAAGTGGCCTTAATCGACCAAATCTCCGGNTATATCATCCAGGCCGGCGGAAAACGGGTTAGACCTGCGCTATTACTGCTAGTGGCTAAAGCCCTAGCAAATGGCAAAGAAACTCCACACACCCTAGAGATGGCAGCTGTTGTGGAATTTATACACACAGCCACCCTCCTGCATGACGATGTTGTAGATGAATCCACCCTCAGAAGGGGCAGAGAAACCGCTAATGCTGCTTTTGGAAATGCTGCTAGCGTCCTTGTTGGCGACTTCCTCTATTCCAGAGCCTTCCAAATGATGGTGGCNCCAAATGACTTACGCATTATGCAAATCCTGTCAGATGCNACNAANACGATCGCTGAAGGCGAAGTTTTGCAACTGCTCAATATGCACGATCCTGAAGTGAATGAAGAGAGTTACCTGCAGGTGATTCGCTACAAGACTGCAAAATTATTTGAAGCCTCCTCTGAGCTTGGCGCTATTTTGGCNAAAGCAAGTGATGCTGAAAGAGAACAGGCTGCTGCCTTTGGTCGTCATATTGGTACCGCATTTCAATTGATGGATGATTTGCTCGATTACACAGCTAGCGCAGCACAGATGGGCAAAAATGCCGGCGATGATTTACGCGAAGGCAAGCCAACACTCCCATTAATTTATCTTCTAGAGAATGGCAGTGCGGAAGAGCGTCTACTGGTGCGTGCAGCAATTGAACAAAACCAAGATTTACCAGAAGATATTTTTGAGCAAATTTTATTGGCAGTGCAAAATTCAGGTGCTCTAGATTACACACAAGCGGCTGCGCAGCGTGAAGCTAAGCTAGCCTTGGATTGCATCGCTGCATTTCCAAAAAATGACGCAACTGATGCTTTATTGGCCCTTTGCGACTACTCCATTACAAGACAAACCTAAAAGCAATCTACGCTCCAACGCTTTTCATTCTTAATTCACGCGCTGTGATGCGTGCTTTCTCCGCCTCATCCCGCAAGCGCACGATTTCATCAGCGGATAATTTTTCCAGATTTGAATAATCCAGTTTCCAAGCTGGATCTGTAGACCACCTTAAGGGCGACTGCACGGTAGTTCTTGGGGCCGGAGCGCTTTCTAAAAGACGTAGCGCCAGCTCAAAATTGAGTGCTTGTGAATCTAGGTCATTGGGCTTTGCGGCTGCATTACCCAAAGGGAAGTCACTAAATAAGAAACGCGGGACACCGCAGTACTCAACAATATCTTTTGCAGCACCCATGATGACCGTTGGAATCCCAGCGTCCTCTAAATAGCGGGCCAATANACTCTGACTTTGGTGNCAAATCGGGCAATTGGGAATCAATACAGCAACATCGACTTTGTCAGCTCGCAGCATTTCCAAAATAATAGGAGCATCAATTTCTAAAGTATGGCGCTGACTCCGATTGGTCGGTAAGCCATAAAAGTTTGCTGAAACCGAACCTACCCTTCCCGCTGCAACAGATCGCTTAGCTGCGTCCAATGGAAACCAACAAGCGCTGTCTTCCATATTGGCATTACGCCTATCAATCCCAACGTGCGCAATTCGAAGATCAATATCCCCATCAACCGAATCACAATAGGGCTGATAAAACTTTGCTGCCGAGTTGTAAGGCGCGCCTGTACCCTGAGGACCCTTACTAGCGTCATAGGNAACGGCGGTNGTAATGAGTCCCAAGACTGACTGATTAAGTGGCTTGCTCAGGGGTGTGAAGGGTGTCTCAATATAGTGCGCCCAGACATACGGCGTGTCGTAACCCAAACCAAGATAGTAGTTACGCGTCCGCTCCATATACCGAACTGGCTGATCCAGNTCNGCCGCAAAAGTAAGTTCAGGGGCCTTGCCCATCAATACATCCTTGTAAGATGTTACTTATCTAAATATTTAATACTCTATAGGAATTCATTATGACTCAATGGCTTAGATTTCAATACCAAGGGAAAAGTGGTTTCGGTCAAGTGCAAGGCGAGCACATTGCCGTTTACTCAGGAAATCTCTTTGACCAACCCAAAGCAACAGGCGAAACACTCAAACTTGCCGATGTTGTAATAGATATTCCCTGCACCCCATCGAAGATGGTAGCCATGGTGGATAACTTTCATGCCCTCGTTACCAAACTAGAGCATGCAGTGCCCGTAGAGCCTTTGTACTTCTTAAAAGGGAATAATTCTTTCTTGGCGGCTAATCAAACTATTCGCACTCCAAAGTCTTATTCTGGAAAAGTAGTCTACGAAGGTGAGCTTGGCATTGTGATTGGCNAACCCTGTCATGAGGCTAATGAAACTGAAGCTGCTAGGGCGATCTTTGGTTACACCTGCATCAATGATGTCACTGCCATTGAAATTCTCAATCGTGACCCCGGATATGCGCAGTGGACTCGCTCTAAGAGCTTTAATACCTTCGGTGTATTTGGTCCGTATATCACTACCGATGTTGACCCCAGCAAGCTTCATATCAAAACTATTCTGAACGATCAGGAGCGTCAAAACTATCCAATGGCCGACATGATCTTCCCGCCCGCAAAATTAGTAAGCCTGATTTCTCAAGATGTTCCGCTGCAAGCAGGTGACATCATTGCCTGCGGAACTTCAGTTGGTGTCGGCTCTATGAAACCTGGCAGCAATGTCAGCATCATCATTGAAGGTGTTGGTCGCTTAGATAATCGCTTCGAATAAAAGCAGTAAGTCATTAAAACAAAAACCCTTGCTATGTTCAGTNGCAAGGGTTTTTTAATACTTACAATGTANTAATACTGAAGATCTTAGTAACCCGATACCGATGGCAAAGCCAAACTNCCTTTAGAGGTTTGCACGTTTTCATCTAAATATTTGGTTAAAGCAAATACTGTGTTGAGGCAAGGGGTTGGAGTATTGGTAATTTTCCCAAGCTCAATGACTGAGCCCAACAATGCATCGATTTCCAAACTGCGACCAGCCTCTAGATCTTGAAGCATGGATGTTTTATGTTTACCAACTTTTTCAGCGCCAGCAATACGACGCTCAATATCTACGCGAAAAGTAACGCCAAGCTTTTCAGCAATGGTTTGCGCTTCAGCCATCATGTTGCGCGCCAACTCTTTCGTCAATGGATATTGGCAAATGCCTTCTAAGGTTCCATGAGTTAAAGAGCTAATTGGATTGAAGGTCATATTGCCCCAAAGCTTGAGCCAAATCTCAGAGCGAATGTCTTCCAGAATGGGTGACTTAAATCCAGCGGCACCCATCATGTCTGAGATCTTCTGAATACGCTCAGTCACTTTGCCATCTAACTCACCTAATGGNAAACGATTGCCTTCAACGTGACGAATCACGCCAGGCGCTTGAGTAAAGGTTGCTGGATACACTACGCAACCAATAATGTTGTCAGGATTAATNGCNGCCTTAGCAACGCCACCAGCATCCACGGTTTCTACAGAATGGTCTTTGTATTCACCGGATAGTTTTTGGAAGTACCACCAAGGAATGCCGTTTTGCATCGGAATCAAAATAGTTTCCGGACCCATGATGGCAGCAAGATCTTGAATAATCGGCTCAACTTGGTGAGCCTTCACTGCCAAAATCACGACGTCTGGCGTTTCGGCATCCGTAATTTTTTCTACCGCTTTAACTTCGGCTACCAATGGCTCCGGTTGATCGTCCATGATCAAGGCCAGACCACGTTCCTTGATCGCTGCCAAAGTAGCCCCACGTGCAACAACAGTTACCTCGTTGCCCGCTCGCGCCAACATCACAGCCAGGTAGCCGCCAATGGCGCCACCCCCACCGATCACACAAATTTTCATAGGAACTCCGCAAGAACAAAAAATATTGAATTAATGCAATATTAGAGGAGATTATTTTGCGGTGCAACAAAATAATCTCTGCCTCATTTTTAGGCAGAGCCTTCAGATAGCCTTTAGTAAGCCCTTAGGCACTAAACCGCCTATCAGCATCCCAACAATGCTGGCGCATAGGCCCGCCAATTGAGGAGGCATGATGGCATTCGGAGCCAAGATCTCACAACTAATCCACATGGTGAGACCAAAAACGACTGACAACAATCCGCCCAAAGAATTAGCTCGAGACCAATAGACGCCGAAAGCTAAGGGAACAAATGCTGCAACCAGGGTCACCTTATATGCACTCTCGACCATCTTAAAAATCGACAACTGGGAATTAATCGCAAAGAAAGTGACTACTACGGTAAAACAGAGCACGGTAATCCGCATGATCTTCAGAAGATCTTGATCGGAGAGATGCTTAAAGAAGCCTCGCACAATATTTTCCGCAAAGGTCACTGACGGCGCCAATAGAGTGGCACTTGCACAGCTCTTAATTGCCGATAACAATGCACCAAAAAACATGACTTGAGCAATCAGTGGCGCATGGTTCATGATCAACTTCGGCAAGATCATCTGAGGATCGGTATCTAAATATTGATTGACCAAGCCGGGATTAATAATGGTTGCGGAGTATGCCAAGTACAGCGGCACAAAAGCAAAAATGAAATACAGTACACCTCCAAGGAGTGCTGCCTGAACTGCAATATTCACATTCTTTGAAGAGGTAATACGTTGGAATACGTCTTGCTGTGGAATGGAGCCCAGCATCATTGTGCACAAGGCAGCTACGAACCCTAGAATGGAGGCCAAGTTCATCTCTGGCCAGAAATTAAATTTACCTGCTGCAGAGGCCCGCTCAATCACCACTCCAATGCCGCCGGTCTGCGCCGTCATCTCACCACCGATATAAAGCATCCCGACAACAATAATGATCATCTGGATAAAGTCGGTAATGGCAACCGCCCACATACCGCCAAAAAGTGTATAAATTAAGACGCTACCGGCACCAATTAACATGCCACCAGTTTGAGTAATGGCTCCCTCAGACACTACATTGAATACCAAACCAAGTGCTTTGATTTGAGCTGCTACCCACCCTAGATAAGAAACGACGATACAAAGAGTGACCAAGACCTCTACTGTTCGACCATATTTCTCACGAAAGAAATCGCCAATCGTGAGCATGCGACGGTTATACAAATGGCGAGCAAAAAAGAGGCCAACCAAAATTAAGCAAAGTGATGAGCCAAAAGGATCGGCAACTATTCCGCCAAAACCATCCTTCAAAAAAGTAGCCGGAATACCCAATACGGTCTCAGACCCAAACCAGGTTGCAAATACTGTGGCAGTAACTATAGGTAAAGGCAGGCTATGGCCTGCTGCTGCAAAGTCGGCAGTATTTTTTACGCGCAATGCAGCCCACAAGCCAATGCCGACTGACACTACCCAATAGATGATGACAAACCAAATCAACATCGCCCAAGATCTCCTACATGAATTTGCTCAAATTATATGACCTTGTCATTTCTGGCAGTTAAGGAATTTGAATCGCTTTGGGGCATAGAGGTCTGACATAATTGCCCTGTGAATCTGCTAATTGAGAACTCCCAAACCGACTTGGCTTATCAAAAAGCCATCTTATCTTCGGTATCTCGCACCTTTGCACTCACTATCCCCCTGCTGCCTCCAATCATTGAAAAGGTAGTGGGTAACACGTATCTGCTGTGTCGCATTGTGGACACCATAGAAGATGCTGCAGAACTCACGCCAGAAGCCAAAAAAAATCTATCAGCATTATTTCTAGATGTGGTGCTTGAAAGAGCCCCAGTTGAGTCTTTTGTAGAGCTCTGTCTTGACGCTCTCAAAAATTACTCCAATCATGATGAGTTGGATTTGATCGCCCATACCCCAACCGTATTACGCATTCTGCATACTTGCTCCAGGCATGATCAAGAGGCAGTAAGTCGCTGCGTTTCCATGATGTCCGAAGGGATGTCTCGTTTTCATGGGCGGCAAACTGAGGCAGGCTTAAAAGACTTATCTGAATTTGAAGACTACTGCTATGTAGTCGCTGGAGTAGTCGGGGAACTTCTCACTAGCATCTTTCGCCACTACTCTCCCCAATTTTCAAAAAACATTCAGGGACATGANAATCTAGCAATCGCCTTTGGTCAAGCACTGCAAATGACCAATATCCTGAAAGACTCTCCCGAGGATCGCGCCAGAGGNGTGTCTTGGAAGCCAGCNAACTTGAGTCAGCTTGACCTNCTTCAGATTGCCTATCAAAAACTATCNGATTCTTTAACGTACATCCTCCTGATCCCTAAAGAGGAAGTAGGTATGCGCCGTTTTTGCCTCTTGGCATTTGGGCTTGCGGTGCTAACCTTAGACAAGCTTGCTGCAGGAGACCATTTCGAGCGGCAAGAAGATATCAAGCTTTCCAGAAATACTGTCTGGTTTTTCTACGGCTTTACAAAAATAGCCGCCGGTAGCAATGGGCTCATTAAAAGTTTTTTCTATTTATGGGGTAGCCCTTTAAGAAAGCTGAAGGCAAAGCAGTAGATCGAGACTAAAGAACGCCCTCATGTTTTAAAAGCCAAATTTTGATTTGGCGATACAGTCCAGGNGAATCTTCNTTCATATAACCACCGATACCTTGAGCCGAAACCACGCGATGGCATGGGGCGATTAAAGGATAGGGGTTGGCGCCACATGCTGTACCAACTGCTCTGGGGCCACTGTGGATTTTCTTAGCAATCCCACCGTAAGTTGCAGTGCTGCCAAGTGGAATATCTTGAGTAGCTCTCCAAACCTTTTTCTGATGCTCTGTGCCAGCAGGCTTTAAGGGAAGGTCAAATTGGTGCCCGGGGTTCTTGAAGTAACTTGCACACTGCTTTGCCACCTCTTTTGCCAACTGATTGCTGGGTAGACTTAGGCGAGTCTTGGANGATAAATAATCAATCTTAGACAACATCAAACTGCCGTCCACCATCTCAGTCAAAATCCCCAAATGCCCAAAAGGGGCCTCAATAACGCAATATTGGGCATTTTGTGACGGAGATTTCTTTGCTTGCGAGGGCATAAGGATGATTCTTACACAACTATAAGAGTTACAGAAGCAGGGCGAACGACAAAACCGCTAGCCTCTGAAATGGCACTTTGCTATATTGAATCCTCCATATTCTTTGCAGGCATAACCGATGGACACCTTTTTTGANGACTGGCCTTTTATTGCTCAGGTCTCTCTCGTCTTATTTTTACTAGCGCTTTCGGGCTTTTTTTCCATGGCCGAAACCAGCATGCTGTCTTCCAATCGCCACCGTCTTCGCGCCATGGCAAATGGAGGCAACCCAGGAGCAGCTTTAGCAGAAAGACTCTTAAAGCGAATTGATTCGCTGCTCTCGGTATTGTTAATTTCTAATAACCTTATCAATACCATCCTGCCAATCTTGGTCACTGGGATTGCGCTGCATATTTTTGGTGAGAGCGGCTTAGTCCTCACTATCGCAACCTTAGTTGTTGCATTGCTGATTATTGTTTTTAGTGAAATTACTCCGAAGGTCATTGGTGCTGCATTCCCAGAGAAAATTGCTTCTAATGTTGGCTGGCTCATTCTTCCTCTCACCTACATTCTCAAGCCCTTGCTATGGTTCATTAATAGCTTTGTATCAGGACTCATGAAGGTATCTGGACTGCAAGCCTCTACTGAAAATAGAGCCATGAGCAAAGAAGAGCTTCGTAGCCTTGTNCTCGAGTCCAACCGCTTTGTATCAAACCATCATCGTAATATTCTTCTNAATCTATTTAATCTCGAAAATATTTTGGTTGATGATGTGATGACACCAAGATCGAAGATTGAAATTCTCGATCTCTCCAGGCCAATCGACGAAGTAGTCCAACAACTAGAAACCTGTTATCACAACAAGTTACCTGTATGTGATGGGGATTCCGAACGCATCATTGGCATTCTGTCAGTCAAAAAGGCACTGTCTTTACTGGGCCATGCTCAACTAAAACATCAAGACTTTAAACTCTTGGTAAACGAGCCTTACTTCATTCCCAGTGGCACCCCTGTCNTGCAACANATGCAATTCTTTCAAGATAATCAACANCGCCTAAGCNTGGTGGTNAATGAATATGGCGAAGTCCTTGGGCTNGTGACATTTGAAGATATTGTTGAAGANTTAATCGGTGAATTCACCACTTCGTTCTCCAACCTCTCCAATGACCCCCGCTGGCTGCCGGATGGAACGTATCTTGCCAGCGGCAGNTCTTCCNTGCGCGATCTCAATCGTCTATTGAATCTAGATCTGCCTTTGGATGGCCCGCGCACTCTTAATGGGCTAATTCTAGAAAAGCTGGAAGCAATTCCTGACCACGATGTCAGCATTCGTATTGCCGGCATCGTGATGGAAATTGTGCAGTTTGATGATCAAGGCGTTAGAACCGTAAAGCTTTATCGACCAACACTTACCGTCGATAAAGATTGAGTACCCATCAAGATGACTCTCTTATCATTCGCACCTGGCATGAAATCACCGTTAATGCGCTTCATTCCAGGGCGACTGATATTCACATTGAAGCCGGCCCACAAGAAACTTTAGTACGCATTCGGGTTGATGGGCTCTTAGAGCTTCAATCACGCCACCCCATTGATCTTCACGAGCGCTTAATCACTCGCATCAAAATATTGGCGCGCTTAGATATTGCCGAAAAACGTCTCCCACAAGATGGGCGGCTCTGCGTTGGTCATGACTTCAGTAAGCCCAATACCGATTGCCGTGTATCGATACTACCAACGCTATATGGCGAAAAGGCCGTAGTTCGGATTCTGCCAAGTCACATTGAGAACCTTAGTCTTGATCGGCTCGGCTTACTACCAGAACAGCTAGAAATTTTTCGTAGCGCGATTCTGCAATCAAACGGCCTTATTTTAGTAACAGGCCCGACGGGTAGCGGCAAAACCCGCACGCTGTATAGCTGCCTAAGAGAATTAAATCTGATTCACCGCAATCTTTGCTCGATTGAAGACCCCATTGAAATTCGCCTTCCTGGTGTTAACCAAGTGGCTTATCACCCCCGCGCTGGACTAGATTTTGCAAGCATCATTCGCGCCCTACTCAGACAGGATCCAGATGTCATCATGATCGGTGAGATTCGAGATGCAGCAACAGCGCAGCTTGCTATCCAGGCCGCGCAAACTGGTCACTTGGTGCTCAGTACCTTGCATACCCGCAATGCTAGAGGCGCATTGTCCCGTCTCAAAAGCCTGGGAATCGATCAGGAGTCGATTGACTCTTGCTTGCGTTGCGTGAGCTCCCAACGATTAATTCGCACCCTCTGCCAACACTGCCTCCATGAGTCTGATCAGACGACTTGTAAGGCCTGCAAGGGATCTGGTTACTTGGGCCGAATAGGTGTACATGAAATACTCAACACCACATTGCTGGCAGACAAAAATATCAAGTATCTAGATATGTATGAAGCTGGCATGCGTCATGTCAAATCTGGACTCATCAACGAGGCTTCTCTTTTATCTGAGATTGGCACATGGCATTAAGAGATCATCCCCTGCTCCAGAAGAGATTGACCAAACAAGAGCAACTACATTTTGCTCAGCATCTGTTGGCTTTACTTCATGCTGGCTTGCCGCTTTTAAATGCTATTGAACTACTTTATCAATCCGCTCCGAAGCCTTGGCTCGGCTGGCTAATGCGCATTCACACCCTTCTCAAAAAAGGATATAGCCTCTCCCATTGCCTAAGAGAGCAAGGCGGTCAATTTTCCATGGAGTTTATTAACCTTATTCGCGTTAGCGAACGATCTGGTGATTTGTCTTTAGCCCTTAAAACCATTAGCCAACAACTTACTGAGCAGATTGAACTGCGCCGAAAAATACAGCAAGCGCTCAGCTATCCCATCATTACCCTTTCCACCTCTTTTGGTCTCGTGATTGTGATGATGGTCTGGGTTGTCCCTGTCTTTAAAGATGTCTTTGGGCATTTTCAGGCTGAGCTACCTGCGCCTACGCGTGCATTAATAGCAGTCTCCACCCTGATCGAACATTTTTATATAGAGCTCCTTATTGGGATGACAGTGTTGCTTGGGATATTTATTGCCGCTTGGTTAAAGTCCCCGCGCCTACAAAAAGGCTGTGATCGCATGACGCTCCGCATTCCGGTATTGGGGAATTTATTTAGACTTGCCACACTGACGCATTGGTGCAGAACTCTTGGGCATTTACTATCCTCCGGATTACCGCTTCCAGATGCATTACGCATCACGGCACAATCTTCCAATCACTGGCTCAGTCATGACTTTAGCGCTGAGGTCTTTAAGCACCTCACCCGAGGTTGGCCACTGGGTGAGTCACTCAAAAAAGCAGATCCAACTGGAGCCTTGTGCGATGTAGAAACATTGCAGTTACTACGCATTGGTGCAGAAAGTGGCTCGCTCCCAGANATGCTCAATAAACGCGCGGATATTCTGGGTGCTCAGCTTAGCAATCAACTCAACACCCTCAGNCAAAGTCTCGAGCCCTTGCTAATCATTTTGGTTGGCGCCATCATTGGAGGATTAGTCATCATTCTCTATCTACCAATTTTTAATCTCGGGCAAATTGTCTAATGCTTTCTGTTGAATCAAACTACTTACAAGTAATACTGATTGGGGTATTGCTGTATTTAGCCTATGTTGATTTCCGGACCTTTCGCTTNCCCAATAGCATTACCTTGCCCCTCATCATTGCTGGTCTTGGTCTGAGTGTATTTACAAGCTGGGGCTTTACAAATGCNCAGTCTGCGTTGATCGGGGCTGGCCTGGGATATGCCTTCCTTTGGCTCCCAAACTATGNATATCACCTCATCAAAAAACAAGACGGCATTGGGATGGGAGATGCCAAATTACTCGCCGCTCTCGGGGCCTGGCTAGGCTGGAGTTCTTTGCCAGGCATTTTGCTGATAGCCTCAGTCTCAGGACTCATTGGCGGAATAGTCTGGCTTAAATGGAATCAGCGTGGCTATGGTCACGCTTTTCCTTTTGGACCATTTCTTGCTATTGCTGGCATCATTCAATTGTTATGGCCTCAACTCCTCACCAGAATCCTACCGATCAATCTGATTTAACGGCCCTGAAGGGACGCATTCCCTTGCTCGGCCTTACTGGCGGAATCGGTTCTGGCAAAACCGCGGTAAGCGATTTATTGGGGCAATTGGGAGCTGGAGTAATCGATACCGATCTCATTGCCCATCAAATCACTGCCCCTGGCGGAACAGCCATTCCCTTCATCCGAGAGCAGTTTGGGGCTGAATTTCTCGACCCCTCAGGAGCTCTGGATCGAGGAAAAATGCGCTCCCTAGTATTTGAGCAGCCAGAAGCAAGAAGGGCATTGGAGCTCATTACCCACCCCCTTATTCGGCAAGAAACTATTCGGCAAGGGCTTGAATTAAGCAAAGCTGGAAAGCCCTACCTGGTGTTTGTCATTCCGCTTCTCGTGGAGTCGGGTAATTGGCATGGCCTTCTTAACCATATTGCAGTTGTGGACTGCCCTGAAAAAACCCAAATCAAAAGGGTTATGGAGCGCAACAAGCTCACCCTGGAGGAGGTCGAAAAAATCCTTAAAGCTCAAGCAAGCAGAGATGAGCGCCTATCTCAAGCAGACTCGATTCTTCATAACGCAGGGGGCTTTGCAGAATTAAATTCGCAGATACAGGATTTGCACCAAAAAATGATGGGATTTAAGACGGATCAATCCACTTCGTCATAGAATATGGGCTTGTGATCGTATACGAATACCCCTTCAATGAATTAGTTCGAAGCATGCTTCGGCTGGAGTATTTATTCGCCCGTTTTAATCACTTTCTGAGGTCTGATGACCCAGAGCTACACCACAACGCTGTCGCTACATTATTTGACTTAGGCGACATCGGGTCACGTGGTGATATCAAATCTCTTTTGCTAAAAGAATTTGAGCGTCAAAAATATACGCTCAATGGTTTAAAGTCCTCGCAAAAAGTGGATCAAGAGGCGCTTTCTCAAACGCTTGCAGAAATTGATTCTGCATCTGTCAAGATTAATCAGTCAGTCGGCAGACCTAATGCTGTCATCTCTGAAAGCGAATGGCTCAATGCGATTCGTACGCGTTTAAATATTCCAGGCGGAACCAGTCCAATTGATTTGCCTAGCTACCACGCTTGGAAAAATAGTCCGACAAGTCAACGTCGTGAGTTATTGGAAAATTTTGTCACACCACTTTTGCCATGGCATGAAGCATGTCAAGTATTTCTGAAGCTACTGCGTCAGTCAGGCGAAGCTAAGGAAGTGGTTGCGCATCAAGGATCATTTCAGCAAGCCCCATCAGGCAAGGTTTACCAACTGATGCGCATTGCAGTTGAGGATGATTCCATCTACTCCGAAATCAGTGCAAATAAATATTTGCTATCGATTCGTTTCTTAAAAGCAGATCGCGATAAAAAGGCACAACTGATAAACGTTGATGTGCCTTTTAGACTGACACTCTGTCAGCTCTAAACTAAAAACTCTTTTAATTTCTCTAGCATTGGCAGGGCTGCAGGCAATAGTGGTCCTACTGTTGGGCCTTTTGCGGAAATCGTCTGCCAAGATAATTGCTGGCCCTCGCAACCTTGAGGTGTCCCCAGCCAATCGCGAATGATGCTGACATGAAGTCTGACATAAGCATGTGGGTAATCATGTTCAAGGACGGTCAACTCTTCGCTCGATGCAATCTCAATCCCAAGCTCTTCATGTAGCTCACGCTTGAGCGCTTCAAATACAGATTCACCCTGCTCAATCTTGCCTCCGGGGACTTCCCAGTAACCAGCATAAGGCTTGCCCTCTGGCCTCTGGCCTAGCAGATAGCGGCCCCCTGAATCTAGCAAGATACCTGCGGCTACTTCTGTAACCGGGCGATTGTTTTCATTCATTGGGGGTTGGTCTAGGCATGTGAACCAGCCCAGTGCTTAGCAAATTGCCAAGCCACACGACCTGAACGTGAGCCACGCTCCAATGCCCAAACTAAGGCTTCTGCACGAGCAGCCTCCACTTGAGCATCATTCAATCCAAAGTGACGCAACCAATGGCCAACGATCCCGAGGTACTCATCTTGTTTTGGTGGATAAAAAGATAGCCACAAACCAAAGCGCTCAGAAAGAGAGATTTTTTCCTCTACGACTTCACCTGGATGGATCTCGCCATCATCGCCATGCACATATGCTTCGTTATCCTTCATATATTCAGGCAATAGATGACGGCGATTAGAGGTTGCATAAATCAACACGTTGTCGACTTGAGCAGAAACCGATCCGTCCAAGGCGGATTTCATAGCCTTATAACCAGACTCACCGTCCTCAAATGAGAGGTCATCACAAAAGATGATGAAGCGTTCTGGGCGATCTGCCAAGATTTCAGTAATGTCAGCTAAATCAGCCAAATGCTCTTTTTCTACCTCAACCAAGCGCAGACCCTGAGAAGCAAACTCATGCAAACTTGCCTTAATTAAAGAAGACTTTCCTGTGCCCCTGGCACCAGTTAGCAAAATATTATTGGCTGGTTTTTTGAGGATGAAGTTTTTAGTATTGTCACGAATGGCATCGCGTTGGCGATCGATATTCTGCAGATCTTCGAAAGTAATATCGGATACATGCTTAACAGGTTGCAAGAATCCGATGCTGCCAAAGATACTATCGCGGCGGCGCCATCTAAAGGCAGTAGAAGATTTCCACTGCTCTGCTGTTAGTAGTTTTGGTAAAAAAGTCTCGAGATGACTTAATAAGTTTTCTAATTTTTCGTTCATTTGTTTTTGTGTTTTGCTCTGCGTTCTTACGAACGGTAATCGGCATTAATAGAAACATACTCATGGGATAGGTCGCAAGTCCACATAGTTTGAGATGCTGAACCACGACCCAAATCGATCTTGACGGTAATTTCTGCTTCTTTCATCACCCGTTGGCCATCGGCCTCCTGGTAACTAGGATTGCGGCCGCCATCCTTAGCAACCCAAACATCCCCAAGCCACATCTGCACTCGACTAACATCCAGATCNACGATNCCCGCATAACCAATTGCCGCCAAGATGCGACCTAAATTAGGATCGCTAGCAAAGAANGCTGTCTTNACCAAAGGNGAATGCGCCACTGCTTTCGCTACCAAGCGGCATTCTTCAGGAGTCNTGCCTCCAANTACTTCAATGGTCATAAATTTAGTAGCACCCTCACCATCGCGCACAATCATTTGCGCCAGCTTNCGGGCCAATGCAATGAGCGCATCACGAACCACCCCATAACTAGGGTCGGCAATCGAGACAAGCTGTACTGCTGACTGCCCAGTCGCCATGATGATGAATGAGTCGTTGGTTGAAGTATCGCCATCAATCGTGATGGCATTAAATGACANGTCAGCAATTTCACGGGTGAGATTACCCAACAAGCCAGGTGCAAAACCAGCGTCAGTAGCAATAAAACCAAGCATAGTAGCCATGTTTGGATGAATCATGCCAGCGCCCTTGCAGATCCCNGTAATGACAACTGGACCCGCTGGAGTCTGCACCGTTACCGATGTTGCCTTGGGTTGCGTATCCGTGGTCATGATNGCTTCCGCCGCATCAAACCAATGGTCTTCACCTAAATTAGCGACAGCAGCTGGAAGCGCAGAAATAATTTTNCCAATTGGCAAAGGCTCCAGAATGACACCCGTAGAGAATGGCAGAATCTGAGCAGGATGAAGTTTGAGATCCTTAGCTAGGGCGTCACACGTCTCCAAGGCATGCTTCATACCTTCTTCACCTGTCCCTGCATTGGCATTACCGGTATTGACCACCAGCGCACGGATTTCTCCATTGCGTCCATCTTGTGCCAAGTGTTCGCGGCAAACCTGAACTGGGGCTGCACAGAATCGATTGAGCGTAAATACACCGGCCACTTGAGATCCAGGCGCTAAAGTCATCACCAATAAATCTTTGCGATTAGCCTTCTTAATGCCGGCCTGCGCAATACCCATCTGAAAACCCTTCACAGGCTTGAGTTGGTCTTTTTGGGGGAGGGGTAAGTTCACGGTCATAAGGAGGCAATCATTAACAATTAATCTTGAATACAAAGGCGTTTAACCACCACCCCTACGAGTATAAAGATCAAATCGCCTCAAGACATCTACAAGCCTCTCTTGGGGGAAAGAAGAGCCAAAGCTCAGTTTGAGGTCCAAAACAGGGATGTTTAATAAAGCAATTTTGCGTTCTGGTCGAGTAATGCCCGATATTTGCAGAACAGGATTACTAGCAATTAACAAGTCTTCCCCATCGATCATCAGGCTTGTTTGAGAATACAAGTCATTTAGCGCTTGTGGCAGCCATCGAACCAAATCGGCCACTGTGCAACCCATCTCTCTTTGAATTTCATGCATGTAGAACTAAAAGCGCCCCTACCCGCCAGCAACTGGGGGACAAATGGCTAAAGCATCGCTTTCTTTTAGAACATACGAGAGACGGTGCTCTGGTTGCACATAGACCCCATTCACCATCACCAAATGGGCAGACTGCTTGGGGATCTTATAGAGCTCGATAATGTCGCCGATCGTACTTCCCTCTGGGAGAGAAAGATCAGCCTCAATGCCATTTTTTTTGGTGGGCGGCAGATAGCTTGCCAAACTGGCAAATAACTTCAAGGTAACTTGCATCACTAAAGCTTAATTCATCCAGGCAGATTGTGCTTGAGCCTTAGCCAAATAAGCTTCCATGGCTTGAGTAGGATCCTTAAGTAAATGCGTCTTCCACTCACCTAAAGCAGTTTTAGACTGAATTAAACCTCGCAGAACGCCAATGTGCTCAGTGCTACCAACTGTAGTGGCACCGACCAAAACATCCCCTAAAAACTCTAGGCGGAAATATTTATAACGCTGAGGGTCAATGATCTCTACATGATCACCCCCCTTGGCTCCCGACCACAATCCAAAGGATGAGGAGATTAGACCAAGAGTATCCAGGACGTTGATCTGCATAGCTCCAACACTCTGAGCATCGCCGCCAGCCATGGAAATTCCAGCGATTCTGGCTTGCTCAGCGGCGTTTGGTTGAATAGCATTCACAATGCGATGCCCAGTCGAAAAATCAATGCTCTCAGTCACATCACCTGCAGCATAGATGTCGGGATGAGAGGTCTGCATATATTCATTTACCAAAATTCCAGTATCTATTTTTAATCCAGAATTATTCAAATATCCAATGTTTGGCCTAACGCCAGTAGCAGAAATCACTAAGTCCACTTCTAAGGTTTTGCCATTCGACAGCTGAACCTTCAAGGCAGATCCTGATTGGGAAATTTCTTGAACGCGGGTATCAGTAAAAACTTCAACACCTTTTGACTGAACCCATTGCTTAATCATGCCACCGGCAACTTCGGTCATCATGCGGGGTACCATACGGTTGCCCATCTCCACAACAGTCAGTTCAACCTTGCGGCTAGCCAAGGCCTCTAAGATGATGCAACCAATAAAGCCTGCGCCCATTTGCAATACTCTCGAGCCAGGCTTGGCTAGTTTAGTAATAGCACGAGCATC